>Ga0134126_10000410_pt1 | contig 55537 bp, 44 predicted proteins | sample KB31752_FD_96881 | JGI IMG/M metagenome (GOLD analysis project Ga0134126, IMG submission 96881) | Terrestrial soil microbial communities with excess Nitrogen fertilizer from Kellogg Biological Station, Michigan, USA - KB3-175-2 | ecosystem: Environmental > Terrestrial > Soil > Unclassified ...
GATCGATATCAATGTTATTGGCGAGACCCTGGAGCGACTCTTGCCACAGCGGAAGGAGCAGATCATGGGCTGGTTAACTCAACCCTATTACGATAGGGGTAAGGCAGAAGGTAAGGCAGAAGGTAAGGCAGAAGGAAAGGCAGAAGGAAACGCAGAAGGCAAAGCCCAGGGCGAGGCCAAGATATTGACCCGCCTGCTCGAGAAGCGCTTTGGCGCCGTACCGAGCGCCGCTCGCGAGCGAATTTTTGCCGCCGACGTGGGCACGATAGACAAATGGGTCGAGCGCGCCTTCGAGGCGCCCAACCTGCAATCGGTTTTCGAATTGACGCAAGATGTGCCCGGCGTGGCCGCAGATTGCGGCCAGTAGGAATTCCGGGAATGCGATCGCACGGCGATCTTCAGATGGCGAAGTGGCAATCGCCGCTCAAGCGTACGAGGCCGCTCAGCGGAATGAGACGGACGGCTTCAGGCGGGGACTCGGGAATCGCGAAGAAGGGAGCATCGGGCTCGTCGTGAAGTAGCATTTCCCGCTGAATTGCGTGGCAATTCGGGCAGTAGTTGGCGAAGCAGAATGCGCGATCCAGGACATTGCGGCCCTTCTTGAAATTCGGCCACCGGCTCAGCTGTTGAGACAACCCCTCGTCCACCGAAGATATGTTGGACACAGTGAAGTTCAGCAGGGGCTCATCCAGATCGGTACCAAAATCGCAGTAGATGCAGATGATCTCGATCTGCGCATGACAACGGCAGCAGGCAGTACTTGCGCTGGCGACGTACGCCTCCGATGAAACAATTGCAAACTCATCATCCGGATCGGAGTCAGACAGCCATTTGGCGAAACCGTCCTGCGGCATGTCAGGGGTGATGTAGAGACACGTCGATTCCTCATCCCACAAGGCGCCAGCCGCTATTGCTTCGGTGCGCTCTTCCGGAACGACGTAAAGATAGATGCGATCGGAGCTCGAGATCATGAGGAGCCTGTTGACTGTCACTTGAGGGTGCGCTCCATACTGCAGCACCAGCTTTCGCTGGTGTTTGGAGCTTGCGCGTACGCTTGCGCGGGAGCTTGAGGGATTGTGCCCTAGGGCGTGGCGCAGGGGAAAGCGCGGCAGGTGCCGTAGATGCCACAGTTGCCGTGAGACAAGCGTCACGCTCGAGTCTGGGTTCGCGATTGCGAACGAACCCACCTCAGAACAGCTCGATCTCTCCGTTTTGTAGCTTTTCTGCGAGCTTGCCCGCCATAGTCAATGCCTCGAAGTTGCGCACGTTGTTGCGGCCGTGGCTCTTTCCATAGTAGAGGGCGGCGTCCGCCCGTTCGACGCACAAAGCGGGCACGTCTTGCGGGCCGATCCGTGTGTAGCCCACAGTGATGCTGACCTGCCTGACCTGCGGGAAGGCGTACTCCTCAATCCTGGTACGCAAACGCTCCAACGCGATCCGCGCGCCAGCCTCGCTCGCGCACTCCAACACGACGACGAACTCCTCGCCGCCGAAGCGAAACAGCTGGTCGGCGCCGCGGAATGAACGCCTCATGAGCTGACTGACGAGTAACAGGACTTCATCGCCGAAGAGATGTCCGTACGTGTCGTTGATGGATTTGAAATTATCGATGTCAATGAGCGCCAGCCAGGCCGACTCCGGCTCGCCGCCGGAGCGGTCGGGCTTCGGCAAGTAGCTCGTCCTGTTGCGCATCTTCTCGAAATGCCCCTCGAACGTCTTGCGGTTGAGCAATCCAGTCAGCGTATCGAGCTCGCTGTAGTCCAACAGCGCAAGATGGTTCCTGACGATCTCCAGGATGCCACGCACGAGATCGGTTTCGCGTGATGACAAAAAGGCGGAAGTTTCGACCACGAGTATCGCGACGGTGTCGCGCTCCGCGCGGATTGGAAAGAGTGTCGTTGGACGCCCCGCCACCCCATCGCATTGCAGAACCTCCCCCCGAGCGACGCATTTCTGCCACGCCGGAGCCTCTCCCGGCGCGCCGAGCCGTAACAACTCACTTGATGCAACAGACCCCGGCTCCGAGCCTTCTCGAGTCATGCTCACACGCGGCTCGACCCGCCTTACCGCGCCATCAGTGACGACGCGCAGCAAAGTTATGGAGTGCGGCTCGAGAAGCTGCAGAAGCAAGCGTGCCACCGCACGATCCAGTTCGTCGCGATCGCGATGGGTGGTGGTCGCGGCAACACCATCGAGCAATGGATGGGTCATCGACGCTCCATCGTTCCGCGACGGCAACTCCCCCTTGCGGAGGCTGCCGTCGTGACCGTGAGGTGGTGGCGGATGTCCCTGTTCACCCACCTACCCTACCCGGCCCCCCGGGGGTGTCATTATGTCGGGTGCTCACTTCCGCAGGCGCGGAGCCTGAACCAGTTCGCAGTTTTAGCACGTAGACCAACGTCCAGGCGCCGATTTTGCGCCCCAACGTAGGTGTTTCTACGTATCACTGGCACGGACGCCGCAGGTCAACACAACGAGCGATTCCGCCACCATTCGCCGCGTCGGATACCCCCCCCTTTTCTTGCTCGGGATTGGGCTCCGCTAGCCGTACAGCTCGGGGCATAACCGTACACTGTATCTTTGGCTGAACGCGACGGTCACCCAGCTGAGCAGCTGAATGGCCGTCGCGGGACATCAGCGAGAGCCGCCACGGTGGGAGTGCTCGCCCCCCTTGCGCCCGGCCTCCGAGGCCTTTTTCTTATCCTGTGCAACGTTTCCATCCCTTACCGGTATGGCTGCCGCCCGAGCTTCCACCGCTGTCATGGGAATGCTCGCCACCTTTGCGGCCCGCCTCACGAGCACGCTCAGGGTCGTTTGCGAAGTTACCGCCCTTGTCAGAGGATGTCGCCATCTCACTCTCCAATTAGCTGGGATCGATCCTAACCACCGCAACCGTCGTACCCGAATTGATTTTCGCAATGCCCGATACCTCGGACAATTGTTGTTTGTTTGTCAATAAATGTGATCAGGCGTGGCGCCACACCTCGCGGCAGTGTCTGACGCTCCGCGGAGAAATCGACTGATAGGAGAGATCCCGGGCGCCCCGGTAACGTGGTGCTCCGAACAAGCCGGAGGCACACAATGCGCCATATATCAGTCGCGCGCCGCGTCAACGCAGTAGCGGCAACATGAAAATAGCGCAGATCGCCCCGCTTTATGAAAGCGTTCCACCACAGCTCTACGGCGGCACTGAGCGGGTCGTCGCAAATCTCTGCAACGCTCTCACCGAGCTAGGCCATGAAGTCGTCCTGTTTGCCGCAGCAGACGCACGTACCAAGGCCCATCTCGTTCCCGTCCGCGACCGGGCATTGCGCCTGGATCCCAATCCGCTCAGGTCGGACACCGCTGCCCACTTGAATATGCTCCATGAAGTCAGAAAGCGGGCCGCGGATTTCGACGTGCTGCACTTCCATACTGACCTGCTGCACTTTTCCCTGTTTGAGCACTTGGCACACCGCACCGTCACGACTCTGCACGGACGTCTCGACATTGCGGATGTGCAGGGCGCGCTGGCGCGCTGGCGCGAGTTTGGGGTCGTTTCAATATCGGAGTCCCAGCGCGCGCCCGCTCCGAAAGCGAACTGGCTGGCGACCGTTGCGCACGGCACCGCGCCTGAGCTGTACTGTCCCCCGCGGTTTCCCTCAGGCGATTACCTGGCGTTTCTTGGACGATTATCACCGGAAAAACGGGTCGACATCGCCATACAGCTGGCACTGCGTGCGCAGCTGCCGCTGAAGATCGCAGCAAAGGTTGATAACGCCGATGTCGCTTACTTCGAGTCGGTGGTCAAGCCACTGCTTGGCCATTCACTCATTGAATACATCGGCGAGATCGGCGATGCGGACAAGTCCGAATTCCTGGGCAATGCACGGGCTGTGCTGTTTCCAATACACTGGCCGGAACCTTTTGGCCTTGTCATGATTGAATCAATGGCTTGTGGCACCCCCGTGCTGGCTTGGAATTGCGGCTCGGTGCCCGAGATCATTGACCCCGGCGTCACCGGCTTTATTCTTAACAGTGAAGAAGAGGCATTGCGTGCTATTCAATGCGCACCTGAATTGGATCGCAAACAAATCCGCCACGTATTTGAAGCACGGTTCACTGCCCGCGCCATGGCAGAAAACTATCTAAGGGTTTATGAGCAGGTGAGCGGCAGACCGGCAGCACAAGAAGAGTACATCAGGCGTCTCTCATGAGCTTGAGCGTTGCTCCCCCTGATAGCCCGCGCCGTGGCTTACTGCCCCGCTTTACACTCAAAGACGGTGACACTTTCCTGCTGGCCGACGCGCTCGGTGACCTCCACGACCGGGAGGACGGTCTATTCTGCGACGACACTCGCATCCTCTCAAAGTTCGAGCTGTCTGTGGCGAACCATCCCCCATCGCTTCTCGGGACCGCCATCACCCGAGATAACACGACGTTCATCGCTCACCTGACAAACAATCCGCTGCCCGCGCTCGGGGAGCGATCTATTCCCAAGGGTGTCATCCACATGGAGCGGCGTCGCGTCCTGTCAGGCGCACGCCTCTACGAACGCTTGACGCTCACCAACTTCAGCGATCGGCGCGCAGAAGTCCCCGTCCGGTTCACCTTCGCCGCAGACTATGCGGATCTGTTCGAGGTTCAAGGCCACTCCAGAGCCGCTCATGGCCAGCACCTCAAACCCGAGGTCAAGGGCAGCGAAGTTTGCCTGGCCTATAGAGGACTTGACGGCCTGGTACGCAACACCGCTCTCAAATTCTCCCGAGCGCCGCACCAACTTACAGACAGCACTGCGGAATTCCTCTTCGATCTGGACCGCGGAGCGGTTGAGGCTTTGTACGTTGAGATTGGGCCGATCCAAGTGGACGAGCAACCCCTGCAGCAGCGCTACGACCACGCCAGCAACCTCTGCGCGCAGTCGGCCGAAAAGCGTCTCACGGCGTCCGCCTTCGTGCAGACATCGGGCCACCTCTTCAATCAATGGATCGACAGGTCGCGAGCCGATCTGGCCCTCCTCTGCACCCCCTTGCCGACCGGACCTTACCCTTACGCCGGAATTCCGTGGTTCTCAACACAGTTTGGTCGCGATGCGATCATCACGGCGCTGCAGACGCTTTGGCTCGACCCGCAGCTGGCCGCGGGCGTCCTCCGGTTCCTTGCCTCCACGCAAGCCACTGAGACCTCGAGCTTTCGTGATAGCGAGCCCGGCAAGATCATGCACGAAACACGCCGCGGCGAAATGGCGAGGCTGCGAGAAATCCCATTTGGCCGGTATTACGGCGGCGTGGACACGACCCCCCTGTTCGTGATGCTCGCCGGCGCCTACGAAGAACGCAGCGGCGATCGTGCCTTGATCAATGAGATCTGGCCCAACCTTCAGGCCGCAATGAGTTGGATAGAAGGCAGGCTGAACCGCAGCGCAACCGGATTCCTGGACTATGCCCGCGGCGAAGAATCTGGTCTGGCCAACCAAGGTTGGAAAGACAGTCAAGATTCTGTTTTTCACGCAGATGGCCGTCTGCCTTCAGGGCCGATCGCCGTTGTCGAGGTTCAAGGTTATGCCTATGCAGCTCTCACTGCTATGGCCCGCATGGCAAGCCTTAGGGGAGACACCGAACGAGGGACCAAGTGGCTGGCCCGTGCCGCCGCTCTGCGCGAGAGCATCGAGCAACGCTTCTGGGTCGATTCACTGAACTTTTACGCCATAGCACTCGATGGTGACGGCGCCCAGTGCCGGGTTCGAGCCTCAAACGCCGGCCATCTCTTATTCTGCGGCGTCCCGACAGAGAGGCACGCTGCGGAGGTGTGCTCCCAACTGATCTCGGACCCATTCTGCAGCGGCTGGGGAATTCGCACCCTTCCAGAGGGAGAGGCGCGCTATAACCCGATGTCGTACCACAACGGCTCGATCTGGCCCCACGACACCGCCATTTGCGCGGCAGGTATCGCCAGATACGCCGGGCGGCAACACCTGGTGAGAATCATCGCCGATATGTTCGAAGCCGCAGCCCAATTCTCCATGCGGCTGCCAGAGCTGTACTGCGGATTCTCGCGCGGAGTCACTCAAGCGCCAGTTCCCTATCCTGTCGCCTGCCTCCCCCAGGCGTGGGCCAGCGGCTCCATCTTCATGCTGCTCCAATCAGCCCTGGGCATCCGCGTTGACGGCGCGGCCAAAGAAGTGCACATCCAACGTCCCGTCCTGCCGGAGGGGCTCGTTACGATGCGCATCGATCAACTGCCTGTCGGCGACGCTTGTATCGACATCGAGTTCCATAGCATCGGTGACAGAGTGGGTGCGGTGCCATCCGGCCATACCGAAGGTGGGGTCAACGTCCTGGCGCATTTGTAAGCCACAAGCGGTCCTGCGCCACCACAGCCGGCGCTGCGTCTCTGGGAGTCAGGACGAGGAGCAGCTCCTCCATTTGCCCTCGCAGTCGCGCAAGAACATTGGGCACCTCATCTGCCCTGACCGGACGAGAGAGCAGATACCCTTGCAGCGTGATAGCCGAGCTGGCGAGGACGAGCGTGAGTTGCTCCACCCGCTCGATGCCCTCAGCGGTGACATCGAGCCCGAGATTCTCACACAGGCCGATTATGGCCCGCGCAATAGCAAGCGAACGTGCGCTGCTGTCGATCGTGTCGATCAGACTGCGATCCAACTTCACGCGCGTCAGCGGCAGACGCTCCAACGAAGCCAGCGACGAGTAGCCGGTGCCAAAATCATCCAGGGCAATGCTGATGTCCAGTCTGCGCAGCTCCCGCAGCACCTCGATTGTGGCCACCTCGGTCTGTAGCACCGATTCGGTCAGCTCGATCTCGATGCATCGCGGTGGCAGGCGAAACTCTTCCAACATGGCACGCACGCTCGAGACGAAGCCCGAATCGAGCAGCTGCCGCGCAGAAACATTGATGGCGACCCGCACATCGGGCCAGTCGCCATAATGCCATTGGGCCGCATGTTGGAACGCTGTCCGCACGACCCAGTCATTGATGTTCCGGATCAGGCCTGAGTCTTCCGCCACGGATAGGAAGTCAGCCGGAGCGAGGTATCGCCCATCCGGGAGGCGCCAGCGCAGCAATGCCTCCACCAGCTTGGCCCCCATGATCTCAAAGTTGACTTCGGGCTGAAACCAAAGCTCCAACTCACCGCGCTCCAACGCACGCCGCAGCCCCTGCTCGAGGCTGAATTTCGCCTCCGCGGCTTCCAGCAACTCGGGGCTGAAGAGCGCGACTCGAGCGCGTCCGGAGTTTTTGGCCCTGAACAGCGCTGCGTCCGCAGCACGCAGCAGCGCGTCGGACTCACGCTCATGCTCCGGGTAAATAGCGGCCCCGGCGCTGATACTGATGGTCAACTCCCGGCCTTCGATGAGCAATGGAGCCTGGAAGGCGCGTATCAGGGCATTCCCGAAGTCAGCCGCCTGGAACCGGTCCCCAACGCTTTCCTGGATAATGGTGAATTCGTCGCCGCCCAGACGGGCAGCAAATCCCGAAGTGCCGGCCGCATCGCGTAATCGTTGTGCGACGCCTCTGAGGACCAGGTCGCCAAAGGCATGACCCATGCTGTCGTTGATATTCTTGAAATTGTCGAGATCGATGAAATAAACCACCACTTGCGTATTCGCCTCGCCCGCGCGCTCGAGCGAAGCGTCGAGGCGCGTCACCAGCTGGCGGCGATTGGGAAGGCCCGTAAGAGGATCATGCTCGGCCAGGTGTTGGAGCTGACGGGTGCGCTCATCGACGCGGGATTCGAGCGCACCCTGGTACTGTCGAGTGGCCGCTCGTGCTTCCGCAAGACTCACGGCCATCCGATTGAATGACATGGCGAGCGCATCGAGCTCTTTGATACCTCCACGCGCGAAGCGCGCCTGCTCATCGCCTCTCGCCAGCCGGTCGGTCGTGGCCATGAACTGACGGATAGGTACGACGATGCTGCGCACCGTGGTGATCGATATGACCAGCAAAATAAACAGCACCGCACCGCTGATGGTGGCGATCATCGCGCCATCATGGCCCGGGGAAGGTATGGAGGACCGTACCATCGCAGACGGGTAGTCCGCGACGGCCCGCGCGGCAGGCGCCACGGGTTTGGCCCCTGAAACCAACGTGTCAACCAAGAGCGGACCACGCGGGACCGCCGCGGCCGGCGGTCCGCTCTGCGCGTCGATATGCGCTTGCCCGCGAGACCACACCTCCTTGTTGGGCGCGTCATCTGCGGCTGCGTGCCCTTGCTCCTTCTCCGCGGCCGTAAGCGACCGAAGCAGGGCTTTCAAGTCCTCCGAACTGCGCTCGAACGGCGCGATCGCCCGTAAGTTATCGGCATCGATTTTCCAGAGTCGCCCTCGAGCCTCGACTAATTCCGTATAGGCCTTGCGCAGCTCCGCGACCCACTGGACCCCCTGCGAGTGGTTCAAGCCGGCCGCGTTGGCTTCGAGATCGGCGCCGAAACGGCGCTGACTCGAGGTTATCGCGTCCTCCGCGGCGCCAGCCGCCGCATCGCGAACGTTGAGCTGCGTCGACTGGCGCCCGATCTCTTCGAGATCGCGGCTCAATTTCAACAGAGACTGGCGTGAAATGACCCGCCCGAATATCTTCCAATTGCTCTTGTCGAGAGTCTTCTTGATCTGCAGGTCAATGCTCTCAAAACGACTCCAGTAGTCGGCCAACACCGTGCGCCGCTCGTCTTCATTGCGAACCACCTGGTCGCCAGCGGCACGCAAGGCCTCGACCCGCTGTTTCAGTCCTCGCGCGCGAATTGGAACTCCGGAGGCAGTGACCTCCTTCAGGTAGGTATCGAGTTGCTCCTTGACACGCCCTGCGGCGATCTTCAGGAGCTCCTCGTTCTGCGTACCCTCGGAGTTGGCCCGACGCTCGACGGCACGTTCGAACTCATCGATGGCCTCGATCAGCAGATTGTCGGTTACCTTCGCAACGCGCGCGACCGGTGCTGCTGGTAAAACGGCCGGTATCGTTGGATGTATTGGCGGGGAAATTGCGGCCGGTCCCTCGGTCAGCGCCATGGTTGCGGGGCGGATGATCTGCTGACCGTGCTCCGCAATGAGGTTGGCCGCCATAGCAAGCACCGTAACTGCGGCAAAGGAAACCCCCAGCCGCCCGGCGACCCCTAGACGTAGATCGGCGCGCTTGTGCCACTGGAGCAGCGAAGTCCACAAAAATGAGACTCTGGCCACGCCCTTTCCTGACTTGGTTGCAGTAGACACTTCGCCGTTCGACCGATGTCAGCGATCTGGTCTTGAAATCGCGACAGCCCTTTTACAGTACCTCGCAGCCGCTCTGTTGTGACCCAACCGACAACTGTCTGGAACGCCAGGATCCGGCCCGGGAAATGTGCGAAAGCGCTGTCGCCATGGGCACCGGCGCTCGAGCCTGACCATGAGCCGGACAATATGGACGAGCGTATTTTTCATGCTTGCCCTACTGCTAAGCTTAAGGGTCGTTACGTCTTGCAATCTCACACGCGGCCCTAATAGAGTCGATGGAGTTTAGGGCGCGCGGCTTCGGTGGGCGGCACGCGCCGACATGAGCCCACAGCAACTGAAGGAGGTGATCCAAGTGGCACTTATAAACGTTGGTTCGGTCGCGCCTCTGGGCGCAATGGCTGGTTGCGAGGCTCATCGTTAGTGAGTGGGCACTTCGTGCTGGCCAGGAGGCCATAGAGGGATGCGCGCAGGCTAATTGTCACGCGCGCGACCGCAGTCCGACGGATGGACGCTCCGATGCAGTTGCTGTACGGATGACCTTGGTCTGTACTTAGTAGTGCTCGAGCAGGGATGGCGGGGTCCGCGAGGACTCCGCCATTTTCTTTGGAGCTGTTTACGTTTGTGTAGCGGCTTCGCGAAGTAACAGGAATGCTTTCCAGACGCTCTGCTCACGGATCGAGTCGGGATGGCTGCTGGAGAACTCGCAGCGAACCAGCTCGGTGGGCTTGCCCTGCCGGGCGAGGCCGAAGTAGACCAGGCCCGGCGGGTTGCCGTCTTCATCCGGGTCCGGCCCCAACACTCCGGTGATCGCAATAGCAACGGAGGCCGCAGAACGCTGTAGCGCCCCTTCCGCCATTTGACGCGCGACCTCCGGATTTACGGCGCCGTGCTCGCGCAGAACGCGGGTATCAACGCCCAACGCCTCCGCTTTCTGCGTTTTGGTGTACACGACAAAAGCGCCGTGAAAGCAGGCACTCGCCTCCTTACCGTAAGTGAGGCAGGACGCTACGAGGCCTCCTGTGCACGATTCGGCTGTCACAACCGTCAGGCCCGCATTCTTGAGCCGATCGACTACACCTTGTGCCTCTTGAATGAGATCCGCATCAATACAACACTGCACCTGCGATTTCATTTGCGTTGCGCGCCGGATAGGTGCGCCCAAGGCGCCATGTAGAGCTCGTGAGGGCGAAACGAGAGTGGCCATGGAAAGTTCCCGGTCACCGCGAGCAAACCCACAACTTATCAGTACGGAACCTGTACCTCCTCCATACGTTGCTGTTGCTACCGGTCCGCTACAGCGCAACCACAGCCATTACCTTCACGGTAGCGACCGGCACGCACACGCATGAGGTGTCTTTCGCGTCCGTTCAGGGAGTCAAGTTTGCGTCACGTCGTACTTTGGGCCCTACTCGCCGCAGTGTTTGTCCTCGGATCATCTCGGGCCAGCGCCCAGACCCCCTCACCCCTGCAGGAGTGGCAGTACTCCGGTGGGATCATTCTCGCGAGGTTGTTCGAGCCCGACCTGCCTAAGTGGCGCAGGGTGCTCGGTGCGGCAGCGGAGGTGCAGCCGGTGTACGACGGCTCGCGCGCCTACCGGGTATCCGGCGGCCCCGTGATCAATATTCAATATCGCGATGTTGCTTTTGTGACCACCGGAGATGGCATCGGCGTCAACATCCTTCGCGGCAGCCACTACCAGGTTGGTTTTGCCATGGCGTACGATCTGGGACGCAAGGAAAAGAACGATCTCACTAACCTCCATGGAATGGGCGACATCTCCGCCGCACCCGTGGCGAAAGTGTTCGGATCCTGGGTGCTCTCGAGACACTTCCCATTGATCCTGCGGGTGGATGCCCGCCAATTCATCGGCGGCGCCCAGGGATTGGTGGGTGATGCCGGTGTTTATCTGCCTCTGCCGGGAAGCTCCAAAACGTTTGTGATGTTTGCCGGCCCGTCCATCACGATGGCCACTCACCACTACCTCCAGGTCCTATACGGGGTCAGCCCCCAACAGTCGCTCGCCTCTGGTCATCCCGCGTATGAAATCCCGCACGCGGGTACCAGTGCCGTCGGTGTGGGCTTCAGTGCGACCAAGTTCCTCAGCGATCACTGGCTCATCAACGCTGACATGGCTATCAACCAGATCCGTGGCAGTCCGGCGCACAGTCCCCTGGTGGAGCGCAGGACCCAGCGGGTGTTGGCGCTTTCGGTGGACTATGACTGGTGAGGCACAGGGTGCGGAATAGAGTCCAACACCTCATAAAGCGCAGCCGAAGTCACCGGCTTGATCAAATGAGCCACCATTCCGGCCTGGTGCGTACGCTCCCGATCGCCGCGCTGGCCCCAACCTGTCAGGGCCACGATAGGAGTACCGCTCATCTCCGGCAGCGCACTGATTCGCCGGGCCGTTTCGGCGCCATCCATCCCGGGCAGGCCGAGGTCCATGAAAATGATATGCGGCAGAAATTGACGCGCTCGCTCGATGCCCTGCTCACCGTTCGTAGCTGTGACCACCTCGTAGTCCATCAGTTGTAGCAGCAACTCCAAGGACGAAGCGGCATCCGGGTTGTCTTCAACAATCAGAACACGCCGGCCTTTGCGAGAAGCGGCACGACGAGCGACTTGGGTTGCCGCCTCCAAGGCAGATTCCGCGACCCCACGCTCCAAGGCAGGTAACCGGACCGTGAACACGCTACCGCTGCCCGGGCCTGCACTGGCGGCGGTGACGGTACCCCCATGCATTTGCACGAGCATGTGGACCAGTGCGAGCCCAAGCCCCAACCCTCCACCGGTGCGCCCCTGGTGCGTGGGCACTTGAGAGAACATCCGGAAGACGTGCTCAATCGAATCCGACGGAATGCCGATTCCGTTGTCAGCTACTGTAATCGTGGCGTTTTGCTGTTCGCGATCCAGGGTGACACTGATAGACCCGCCAGGGTCGGTGTATTTAGCGCTATTGGAGAGCAGATTCGAGATGACCTGTACCATTCGATCAGGATCGACCTGCGCGACCAGATCCGCCGCGCGAACATCGATACGCAGCTCATGTCTACGAGCCTCGATGAGGCTGCGAGCACTCTCCACCGCACTGTCGAGTACGTCGGTTAGACGCACCTGTTGCGTATGCAGCTGAAGCTTGCCACTCGTGATGCGACCTACGTCCAGGAGATCATCGACCAGGCGCGTCATGTGTTTCAGCTGACGCTCCATCATTCCAACGGTTGGCTCCGTGACCGGATCAGATGCGGCTCGCAGTCGCAGAATCTGTAAACCGTTGCCGATTGGCGCAAGTGGGTTGCGCAGCTCATGAGCAAGCAATGCGAGGAACTCGTTCTTGCGCCGATCGGATTCGCGCAGGGTCTCTTGCACGCGCTGCAGCTCTTGCTCTGCGTGCTTACGGTCGCTGATGTCGCGGAAGTAGACCGCCAGTCCGTGCTGCGTGGGGTAGATGTGTATTTCGACCCAACGGCCGAGGATCGGGGAAATCGTCTCGAAGGCTAACGAACATTGCTCCCGCAGCGCGCGCTCGTATTGCGCTTCGAGAAGCGTCCCGTTAATGGCAGGAAAGACCTCCGAGATGGAGTAGCCGAGGAGCTCCTCACGCGATCGGTTGAAGTAATGCAGAGCACGCTTATTGAGATAAGTGAAGCGTAGCGACCTATCCAGTGCGTAGAACGCATCCGTGATGCTCTCGAGCAGTGCGGCGCGTTCGGCGAGCGCCTGCTGCTGGGCCTGTTCACGCGCCTCGCGTCGTGCGGCCTCACCTCGCTGGCCTACGGCGTGCAGCATCGAACCCACAAGGGCACGCAACTCGCGCACGCTGTAGGGCTTGGCGAGATAACCATCAGCTCCCTCGCGGAAGCCATCGATGCGTCGGGTCTCCTCGGCGCGTCCTGAAATCAATAGAACGGGAACTGCCTGAGTACCTGGCGCAGCCCGCAGGGTCTTCAAAAGCTCGACCCCGTCCATCTCGGGCATGACGATATCGGTAACGATCAGATCGGGTTTCTTGCGCAGTACCGCCAGCATAGCCTCTGTACCATTGCCGGCGGTGTCGACAATGTATTCATCAGATAGCTCTTGCGCCAGGTGAGTGCGCAGGGTGGCCTCGTCCTCGACGAATAGGATCCGTGCTTTATGCCTTGCGGGCGCGAGGCGAGAGTCGGGATTCACGTTAGATGAATCAATGCCGAGCGAGGACATTGCTGTCGGGCTCTCACAGGTGGGCACATCAAGGCTGGGATCCGAGATGGCGGCGTCTCCTGAGGTCATCTATGGGCGCGCGTCAAAGTCAAAGACGACCGCGGCGGTACCACCGACTATAGCTGAACGGGCGGCGGTAAACGTAGTTCCCTACGGACACGCACCGCGAGATTAACCTAGGTTAGCGCTTTCTCATCGATTTGATGTAGCAGCAACTGTATGGCCGCTGGATCGACCGGCTTTGTCATATGGTAGTCAAAACCGGCCGCCCGGGACTGCTGCCGGTCCTCCTCCTGCCCCCATCCAGTGATGGCGATCAGGACGGAGTGCGTGGCCCACTCACACCTGCGTATCTGACGGGCGACCTCATAACCTGTCATTCCGGGCATGCCAATATCCAGGAGCAGGATCTCCGGACGGACACTCTCTGCGAGGCTCAGTGCCTCGGGGCCAGAATACGCCAGAGCAACCTCGTGTCCCACGAGTCGCAGGAAAAGCGCCAGGCTCTGCGCCACATCCCGGTTGTCATCGGCAAGCAGAACTCGACGCGTGCGCGCCGAGCGCAGCGGCGGCTCATCCAGGGCAGACGATGCATTTGAGGCTCCGTCGGCCCGTGGCAAGTAGACGATGAACTCGCTGCCTCGTCCCAGTCCCTCACTGCGCACTTCAATACGTCCGCCATGCAACTCCACGAGCCCTTTCACCAGAGCTAAACCAATACCCAACCCCCCATCCGTGTGCGTACCGGCCGCCTGGATCTGCGAGAACATTTCAAATAATTTCGGCAAGGCCTCGGCGGCCAGACCGATGCCGGAGTCGCGAACCGATATTGCGATGAATGCCGCCTCGGCCTCGACACTCAACACAATATCGCCTCCCGGATCGGTGTACTTGGCGGCGTTCGTCACCAGATTCGTGATGATCTGCGTCAGACGCACCGAATCGGCTTCCAGGATCACCGGTTGCGGCAGACTCTTGACAGTGAGGCGATGGCCCTTGGTCTGGATCAACGGCCTGACAGCCTCGAGAGCCGCCTCGATGGACTCGGCCAGGTCCACGAGATCCTTCTTCAACTCCAGGACGCCCCGGGTGATACGGGAGACATCCAACAGGTCATCCAGCAGCAAGGCCATGTGCTGTACCTGGCGACCGATAATTGCGCGGGTATTCTGCAGCTCTGATGGCTTCAGAGCTGACGCCGAGCCCAGCAGCCGCGCGGCCACGCGCAGCGGAGCGAGTGGATTGCGCAACTCGTGCGCCAGTGTCGCGATGAAGACGTCCTTGCGCCGGTCCGCCTCACGCAAGGCAGCCTCACTGGCCCGCAATTGTGCCTCTGCGGCTTTGCGTTGGCTGATATCTTCGATGACCGAAATGAAGTATGCAGGAGTGCTATCTTCATTCCTGACGAGCGAGGCAGTGAGGTTCGCCCAAATAAAAGTGCCGTCCTTGCGGCGGTAGCGCTTCTCCATGGAATAGGTCGTCGTCTGGCCTGCCAGCAGATCGCGCGCATGGAGCCAATCAGCCTCCAGATCGTCCGGATGAGTGATATCGGAAAATGTATTGTTCAACAACTCCTCGCGCGGATACCCCAGAACGGCGCACAGCCGGTCGTTGACCAGCACGAAGCGGCCGTCCGGACTGACGTTCGCCACCCCCACCGCAGCAATATCAAAGGTGGCGCGAAAGCGCGCCTGACTCGATCGCAGCGCGACATTGAACTGCTCGAGCTCGCGGGTACGCGCTTGCACCTCATCCAGCATGCTGTTGAAGGCCGCAACGACAACACCAACTTCATCGTCAGTGGTCCTGGGCGCCCGCAACGAGAAATCGCGTTGCCCCACGACGCGGCGTGCGACCCCGGCCATCGCATCGAGCGGCGCCGTAATTGAGCGCTGCAGGGCAGTCGACAGGAAGAGCGCTGCCAAGAGGCTGATGGCAGTGACCAGAACCAGAATGCCGGCGTAGTCACGCAAGCTTGCCGCCACATTATAACGAGCCAGAAGGTACACGGTGCCCAACCACTCGTCGTTATGGATCACGCGACGAGTCAGTTCGATACGGTCGCCGCTGATGCGCAATCCGGATTGAGACGGTCCCGGCAACCGGGATGGCACGGACTGGCCCGGTGCCGCATAGATTGCAAACAGACCACCCTTCAAGTTATACAGCGCGGCCACCAGAACAGCCGGGCGTGCCTGCAGTGCCGCGAGAGTCCGCCGGGCCGTCTCGCTGTCATCAAAGGCAAGCGCCGGAGCGGTAGCGAGCGCCAGAATGTCCGCTTCCGTGACGAGCTCGGAAGACTGTGAACGGCGGTATTGGCTCAGATCCCGGACCAGAGTAGCCGCTCCAGACAACAGCAGAGCCGTCATTGTCGTCAGCGCGACGACCCGCATCAGCTTTCCCCGCATTCCGTGGCGGACGCCCAGCGCCCGTGGTGGCAACAGCCATTGCACGTGGCGTCGAATCGATCTCCAAAGAATCGGCAGCGCTTTCCTCATCGAACGGCGACGCTCAGCGCGCAATCTAGGCAAGCGGCGCTTACCAGCATGGGAGCGTCACGCGTGGGCAAGAGCCGTAGGTATCCGGTTTGTACCCGCACCGCCACCGTCAAGAGTTGAGAGCTGATCTTGAGCCCGGCATGCGCCGCAGCCGCTGGGGAAATTTCGAAGCGCACCCGATGGTCCGTGAGTACAAAATTCACCATGCTGCCCAATCCAAGCGCATCCACCCGGTCTGTCACCACGAGCACGGGTTGATGCGCGAGTCCTGAAATCAGCTCTCCCAGGTCTCCCCGATAAGCCTGTCCTACATAAACCATTTGGGCGTCGCTGAGATCCCGGCTGCTGCGCGCAACGCGCACCTCAGCGCGCCGATTCCCAATCGGATGAGCCGGCAACACTCGAGCCAGGGCCTCGGCCACTGCATCGTCTGCGAGGACGGCAATCGTAAAGCGCGCGCGCGAGCTCGCTTCAGGAGGCCATGCAACGTACCCCGCGAAGCGATACAGATAGATCGCTTTGACGGAAGCTTCCGGATACGAGTCGGCGTGCGCACGAGCACCGAGCAGGCACAGTAACGCCAGGACACTCAACACCGCGCGCATGGTCTTTACGGCCGCCATCGCAGCTGTACCCTGAAACTACGTGGAATGGCTTCGCCGTCCGGGCCCGGGTACTCCAGGTGGCGGGCATGCAGCAGATTGCTGCCGACGAGCGCCACTTCCAACGCGTGAGTTGCCTGCCACGCCAAACGTGCAGCCAGCTCGTAGTAGCTGGGAAGACGGGGGTCAGGCAGCGCACTGACATACCGTAAGGACGCATCGAACGACAGCTGGCCCGGAAGGTCCAAAGCCGACCTGAGTGATGCTTCTACACTGGGGTCGTTGCCTGCTTGAGCGACATCCAGAATGCCGCTGGCACCCGGGGTAAACCGCAGGTCTTTGTGCAACGTACGCACCCCGGGAGACATGCGCCATGCGTCCGTCAACTGCACATCCGCCCAGGCTTCCACACCATAGGTGTTTCCCTGCATGGCGTTGCCCCAGTGCAGCGGAATAAAAGCCGTGCTCGAGGCAGTCTCCACGGTACGCAAGTCCTCGTAGTGGTTGAAAAAGGCCGACACGGAGAAGGACACAATGGGTGAAGGTTGCGAGCGGTAGCCTATCTCGTAGGCGTCCACACGCTCGGGATGAAAGTCAGGATTGCCCGTGAGAAACACGGTTCCAGCCACTTTCTCGACCACATCAACATCGAATGGAGTGGGCGAACGCACCGCGCGGGATGCGGCCGCCCAGAGCTGCGCGGCAGGCGTGATCATCCAGGATAGGCGCCCGTCAGGCTGCCACACCCAGCCCGAATAGGGATCGTCCTCGAGCTTGATCCCCCCAGTAAGACTGAGCGTGGGACTCAGTGCAAACGTGTTCTGGATGAACAGGTTGCTCAAAGTGAGCGAACGGCTGGCCGGGAAAAACAGTAGCGCGGTGGAGTTTCTGATCCCATAACTATTGACGCGCTCTCCCGCCCCCCAGACGACCCGATTCATGGATCCCGCCATCAGGGTTTGTTGAATCTGAACGTCGTAAGTGTGTAGCACGAAGCCGCCGTTGTCGGCGGGACCTTCACGTTCGGTCTGGTCGTAGTAGGCCTGCAGTTGCAGCTGCGACGCTTCAGTCTGATGCTGCCAACGCGCCAGCAGATTCGCCCCGGCGACGAGCAGATCCGAGGAGCCCACCGCATCCTCCATGGCATGGTAGGCATCGCCTTGCACCGTCACGGTTTCATGTGCATGAGACCAGTCAAGGCGAAATCCGCCCTGCGCCTTCCACCAGGGATCGCGAGCGCTCGCGCCATCGCCCAGTTCCAAAGCATCACGTCGATATCCCAGGCCATAGAGACGGTATGCGGTCGCTTCGTTCAGCTTGCCGCCGTAACGGCCATCAACCTGCTGCTCCTGATTGCCGGCACCGGCGCTCGCCACGGTCCCTGTAGTCAGGTACGCGGGTCGCGTAATGATGTTGATGACGCCGTTCATGGCGTTTGCGCCCCATAGCGTCGCCCCTGGACCGCTGATGACTTCGATCCGATCGACATCTTCGAGCAGCACATCCTGTGCATCCAGATACACACCCGAAAACAGCGGCGAATAGACGCTGCGCCCATCAATCAGAATGAGGAGCTTGTTGGAGAAGTTCTGATCGCCCTGATTGCCCCCGAAGCCACGCGCGGTGATGGCGTATGAGCTCGAGGTGAGCTGCCTCACTTGCAGGTTGGGGGCTAGTCGCAATACTTCAGGAATGCTCGTAGCGCCCGAGCGCATGATCTGATCGTGGCTAATCACGTAGATTGCCGCCGCGGCGCGGCTGAGGAGCTCAGGAGCCTTGGAGACCGACGTCACCTCGACGTGCGCCAATTGCTCGAGCGACATCGCCGCCAGGTCCTGCTCTGACTCCGACTCCGCGGCGGATGCCGACGTTAGGTTAAATACCAGGCAGAGCGCCGCCAGTGCTGTACATGAGCTCACCCGAGCACGATGCTCAGCAGCCATCATCAATAAACCCCCGCAGCCAATAGCAATGATGTGTGGACTAGAGCCGGTGCGGCCTGAGCTTATTTCGTGAAGATGGCGTTAGAGACCGCAATGAGCCGCGATTCTAATGGTATTTGCGGCAGCGCGGTAACGCGGCTACGGTTCGCCGGCCCGCGACAGGTTCGTTACGGCTATTGCCAAGCTGAAGGAATGCGAGCTGACCAGGCTCCGGGCAGAGGCTCTACTTCTTCTTCGCCTTCCTGGACGCCGACCGTTTACGCGGCACCTTCGCTCCGGCCCGGCGCGCCTCTGACAGGCCGATCGCAATGGCTTGCTTACGGCTGCGCACCTTTTTCTTCGAGCGGCCGCTGCGCAGCGTGCCCGCCTTGCGTTCGTGCATTGCACGCTTGACCTTCTGACTGGCTTTTTTGCCGTACTTGCGCGCCATCGTACCTCTCCGGGAGGCCACAACCTGCTGCAGCGCAAGCAGGAATCGATCCTGCGCACGCCAGTCACGTTGAGTTATCACGCGCGCGGCGGCACGTCAGTTGCTGGAGCTGAGGCGCGATGGACACCAAACGGCGCAAGCCGAAGCAACTTTCCGGGTGTGGGATGGCAGATCTGCTGATTCGCTTTCTGATCGGCGGCGCGGTGGTATCGGCATTTTCAGTGGTCGGCGATGTCGTGCGACCAAAGAGCTTTGCAGGGATTTTCGGCGCCGCTCCGTCGGTTGCACTGGCGACACTGGCACTCACTCTACACAAACAAGGTGCCGCCTACGCCGCCACCGAGGCGCGCTCCATGAGCGTCGGAGCAATTGCCTTACTCATCTATGTCTGGGCGTCAAGTCGGGTGATGTGGCGATCCCAGCTTGCAGTGACGACGGTAACGATCGCGGGGCTGGCGCTGTGGGTGGTAGCTGCCCTCCTCGGCTGGCTGGTTCTACGGAGTCTGTCTTGAGAGTGTCAGTAGACCTGTCGGCATTGCGCGGTACGCAGTGGCACCAGCATGCGGTGCGCTTCTTCCTTGGCGGCCTGGTGACCGTGGCTGCCGGGTTATTGGCCAAAGGCTTCGGACCGGTATTTGGCGGCCTGTTCCTCGCCTTTCCGGCGATCTTTCCCGCCGGCGCAACACTCATCGCCAAGCGGGAGAGGCAGAAGAAAGCGCGCGCGGGTCTGCATGGCGTGGTACGCGGCCGGCGCGCGGCCGCGCTCGATGCAGCCGGCGCGGTTCTCGGTGCGGTAGGGCTGATCTGCTTCGCTCTGCTTGTTTGCAAAGAGTTGGTTGGCAACCCGGCGCCGCTGGTGCTGTCCGGGGCCCTGTTAGCGTGGGCGGGGGTCGCGGTCTCGTTGTGGTGGCTGCGTAAGAAGCACCCCTGGCGCATCGCAGCCGCCGCGCTGGCAGCGACTGTTCTGGTAGGCCATTCGAGCCCAAGCACACCCACAGCCCAAAGCGTCACCCCGGGCACAACCAGACCCGGCGACACGCCATAGCGGTCTCGATCGGATTGACACCCGACCCTACTGTGGTTGGTTCGCGGTTGCATCTGCTGACACCGTGCTGCATTAACCTATATCAACAAAGCCGCGTAAATTCCACCGGAACACTGATTGCTGCCTGAGCATCGGGCTGAAGTTGAGTCCGGAGAACAGCGATGATCAGCAAAACTCCACCTCGGGCTACGCCCGACATGCTGGAATCCGAGGATCGCGAAGCACAATCGGTGACGACGCTGTTGCGGCGGCTGACTCATGAGCTGACTACATTGTTTCGCCAGGAGCTGGCGCTCGCGGTCGCCGAGCTGACCCAAACACTCAGCCGGACCTTGATCGGAGTGGGGACTGCGGCAGCCGGAGGCGCGGTATTGTTCGCTGGTGTGCTGGTACTACTGGCCGCGGCGGTCCTCGGCTTGAGTCACGTCATGCCCGCCTGGGCAGCCGCGTTGGTTGTCGGGGCCATCATCAGCGTTATCGGAATCGCAGCGGTGCTGGCCGGCAAGCGCGCTCTACCTGCGTCGTTTCGGCCAACGCGCACCACCCGCTCGTTGTCGAAAGACAAAGACGTTTTAACGAGGAAAACATCATGAATACCACTGCGCAGCCCTCCAACAATCCGGCCGATCTCGAAAGAGACACCAGCAGGACCCGTGACGAGGTCGACCGTACAGTGGAAGCGCTCGAACAGCGCCTCTCGGTGAAACGCAGAATCAACGCGGCATCTACGGCTGTCGGTGCCGCAGCCACTCGTGTTTCGCGCCGGGCGAGCCCCGAAATTACCACCATGATTCGCCTCGACCACACTCATGTGTTGGCCGCGTTTCGGCGCTATCACAGCTACCTGCCCAGCTCACGTAAACGAGCGGTGGTGACCAATGCCTGTCTCGGGCTGGAGATTCACGCGCAACTCGAGGAGGAGATCTTCTATCCTGCGCTGTTCACCGAAGGTGGTGACACTGCGGAGCTCGATCGAAGTATCGCCGAGCACGACCAGATGCGCTCCCTGATCGAGCGCCTGCGGCAAATGGCGCCCGAGGACGCCAATTACGATGGGACATTTCGCGAACTGATCCGCACGGCGTTGCATCACATCGCCGACGAAGAAACGACGCTACTGCCCTGGGCCGAAACCAGACTGAAGGATCAGCTCCGCGAATTAGGCTGGCAGATGACCGTGCGTCGCATGGAGTTGCTGAAGCCCCACATGTCCGAGGCCGCGAGCACCTTTGCAATGACATTCCCCATCCTGACGGGCGCGGCCGTTGCCGGTTTGCTCACGGCTGCCTGGCTGGTGGTCAGAAGCGCGACCGCGCGCACCTGAGAGATGGCGCGGCACTGAGCGAAATCAACAAAGCTCGCGCTCCTGACGGCACGCGATACCACTGTAGCCGAGCTGGGTCGCGAGCGTTCGTTGCAGCCGCTCCAGCGCAGCGGCGTCAGGCGCCTCGCAACGCGCGGTGAGTTTGGGCTCGGTCCCTGAGGCGCGCAGCAGCCACCAGCCGTCTTCGGTCGTGACGCGCAGACCATCCGTGCGGTCGATACGGACCCGCTCAGAAGCCTCCAGGCGAGCCGAGACCTCGTTGATGACTGCTTCCTTGCGATCTTCGGGACAGGGTAGTCGCAACTCGGGGGTCGCCGCGGTCACCGGCAGGCTTTGGCGGAAATCGGCAAGGCTGCCGCCGCGGCGACCCAATGCCAACAGCATGCGGATCGCGACAAAGAGCGCATCGTCGGTGGAATGCCAGCAGTCGGAGTGGAAAATGTGTCCACTCATTTCTCCGGCCAACGGGGCCTTCTCGCGCAACATGCAGGCACGCACCCGGACGTAGCCCGAAGGCGCCATGACAGCGCGTCCACCGTGCCTCTCAACTTCGTCAAAGAGCACCCGGCTGGATTTCACGTCGCCCACAATGGCGGCACCCTTTCGCGACCGCAGAGCGTCGATCGCAAGCAGCAGTAGAAGTTGGTCCGGCCACACAATCGCGCCACTTGAATCAACAACACCGATCCGGTCGCCGTCTCCATCGAACGCGATGCCCAGATCGGCGCGCTTTTCGAGCACGGCTGCCTGGAGTTGCCGCAGGTTGTCGGCCACCGAAGGATCAGGATGATGAGCCGGAAATCGACCATCCACGGCGTCGTTGAGTAAGGTATGTCTTCCGGGCAGGCGCGCGGTGAGCTCGCCGATAACCGCGCCAACAGCACCGTTACCGCAGTCCCAGATGGCATGGAGCGGGGGTGCCTGCGCACCCATCCCGGCAAGACGCTCCACGTACGCCTGGCCCGCGGTCGCTTCCCCCGGCAGTGCCAGATCGCAGACCGAGCCTCCCAGGGCGGAAGTCCCCGGTATGGCGACCATTCTATGCAAGGCATGTCCGCACACCGGCTCTCCTGATAGAACCAGCTTGAAACCATTCTGATCGGGCGGATTGTGCGATCCTGTCACCATCACACCGCCGTCGAGCTGCCCGACGCAGACTGCAAAGTACAACTCAGGCGTAGGCCCAACACCGAGGCGTCGGACGCGCATCCCTCCCGCCACGAGCCCCTCGATCAGGGCGCCCTCCAAATCGAAGGATGTCAACCGTCCATCGCGACCCACGGCAATGTGTCGCTTGCGCTGCGAGCGGGCCACAGTTGCGTAAGCGAGGCCCAGAGCACGCGCGTCCTTCAGACTGAGCTGGTCGCCGACACGTCCCCGGATGTCATAAGAGCGTACGACGGCCGGGTTGATTGCTAGTGAGATAGCAGCATGCACGTGGTAAAAACGGGTCGCGGCCGCTGCTTGTTCCAACATCATTGGCTTGACCGCAGAAAAATTGCGGGAGCGCGCCTTGCTCCACCAACACAGCAGATAGCAGGAGACCCAGCCATGTGGGGAATCATCCCGGCAGCCGGCAACGGCACCCGCATTCAGCCCCTCGCCTTTTCCAAAGAGCTCCTGCCCGTAGGCGACCGGGACGATGGGCAACGACCCAAGGCGGTAAGCGAGTACCTGGTCGAGCGGCTCACCGCCGGCGGCGCCGACAAGCTTTGCTTCGTGATCTCCCCCGAAAAATCCGACATTCTGCAATACTACGGTGGCAGGATCGGCCGCACCGATGTCGCCTACGTAGTCCAACCTAACGCGGCGGGTCTGTGCGACGCCATCTTTCGCGCGCGCGCACTCGTCAACCCCGAAGAAAGCATCGCGGTCGGACTTCCGGATACCATCTGGTTTCCAGCCGATGCCCTGGCGCGGCTACCGGATGACAGGCTCGCCTTCCTGCTGTTCCCCGTGCAGCGCCCCGAGCTCTTTGATGCGGTGCAAACCGATGCGCATGGTCAGGTGTTGCAAATCCAGGTCAAGTCAGTCGACGCCCGCTCGAACTGGGTGTGGGGGGCGTTTCGGATGCCGGGAAGGATATTCCATGAGTTGTACGACTTCTGGCACGCTCGCGGCGAGCGCGAATCCTACGTGGGAACTCTGATCAACGCCTGGCTGCTGCAGGGCGGCCAGGCGGTCGGCGTACGGGCCGGCGAGCGCTACGTGGATGTTGGAACATTGCATGGTTATCGTGAAGCAATCCACCTCCTCACCCGAGTCGGCTCGGACACCCTCAGCCGTAGTACTCCGCTCCAAGGTGCGTGATCAGCGCCTCGCCACGCCATTCACGCAAGGTATTCTTCAGCTTCTTGAGCTGTATCGACAGGTCGTGCTCGGGATACAAGCCCGCAGCGTGCATCGGGCTCTTGAAATAGAACGACAGCCACTCCTGGATACCGTACCGGCCGGCGCGGGCCGCCAGATCCAGGAACAGTGCCAGATCCAGCACCAACGGAGCTGCGAGAATACTGTCCCGGCAGAGAAAGTTGATCTTCAGCTGCATGGGGTAGTCGAGCCAGCCGAACAGGTCGATATTGTCCCAACCTTCCTTGTTGTCGCCGCGCGGCGGATAGTAGTTGATCTGAACCTTGTGGCAGAGCTTGCCGTAAAGATCCGGATAGAGCTCCGCCTGCAGAATGTGATCGAGCACGCCCTTCTTGCTCACCTCCTTGGTGCGAAAACAGTCCGGGTCGTCCAACACCTCACCGTCACGGTTGCCGAGAATGTTCGTGGAATACCAGCCGCTCACCCCGAGCAGCCGTGATTTCAGCCCAGGGGCAATAATTGTCTTGAGCAGTGTCTGCCCGGTCTTGAGGTCCTTGCCGGCGACCGGCACATGCCGCTCGTTGGCCAATTCAACCAGCGCCGGCGTGTCCACCCCCAGATTCGGGGCAGCGTTAGCAAAGGGCACGCCTTCCAGAAGTGCGGCGTAAGCGTACAGCATACTCGGGCTGATCGCCTCATCACCCATATCGAGCGCTCGCTCAAACGCCTCGAGGCTGCCGTGCGCCGGCTGCTCCGCCATGAACGCCTCGGTACTTGCGCACCAAAGGACGACGACCCTGTCCAACGAGTGTTCCTTCGCGAAGTGACGGATGTCATAGCGCAGCTGCTCGACCAGCTCGCGTTTATCGCGGCCCCGCTTCACGTTAGGACCGTCGAGCCGCTTCACGTAACGACGGTTGAATACCGCCGGCATCGGGCGGATCGCTTCCAGGTCCGGACGTAACTGCTCGACCAGCGCCGCCTCGATGACTCCCGCCGTTTTGGCCGACTCGTAGGCGTTGTCCGCGAAAATATCCCAAGCGCCGAACACCAGATCCTCCAGATCCGCCAGCGGCACGAACTCGCGGATTGCCGGCGAGCGGTGCTCCGTACGTTTACCCAGACGGATGGTGCCGAGCTGCGTCAGCGAGCCGATGGGCTTTGCCATGTTCTTACGAATCGCCTGCACTCCGGCGATGAACGTGGTACTGACCGCGCCGAGCCCGACCAGCAGAACTCCGAGCTTGCCTCGCGGCGGAGCGATGTGAATGGCTGGATGCCTCATGGCGAACCTCCCCAGGTGACTGCACGCAACTCCAGCTCGCGCAATTTGCTGCCGAGCGCCGGCTCGGCGGGATCGGGCTCACAAACATAAATCTCATGACCCGGCCGGGCGTTCACTCTGAAGCCTGCCGAGCGCAGCATGGCTTCCACACAGGCGCGGTCCGGAGCCCACCAGTTGGTGGGATCGTTCTCCAGGCTGCGCTCGATGAAAGCCATGCGCGGCCACCCCGGACGGAGCAACCAGGCACGCTCGAACAATCCGACCGATTCGGGAGCCGCCAGAGCCTCCTCGCCAGGCATGGTCAGAGTCTGCAACACCAACTGGCGGCGAGTCACCCGCCGCAGAATATCGAGCGCCAGCAATGGGTGTCGCAGGTGATAGAGCACCCCCAGGAACCAGACCAGATCGAACTCCTCCCTGCTCCTGGCGAGCTCATAGACCGAGGCTTGCCTGAATTCAATGCGCTCCTGCAGGCCGTATTCGCACACCGCCCAGCGTGCCTGCGCCAGATAGCGGGGGTCGATGTCGAGAGCCGTGACCTGCGCGCCGCGACGCGCGAGCTCGAAGCTGTAGAAACCCGCATTACAGCCTACATCCAACACGCGCCAGCCAGCCAGATCGGCGGCGATGCACGGCTCGATCTGGCGCCACTTGACCGTCGGAAAATCACCCAGCGGATGCTCAGGAGCGGTCTGCTCGCCGTTGGGCAGGTGGAGATTGTGAAACCAGGGCCCCAGCGCTTCGGGAGCAAATTCGCAGCTCATGCTGTCACCGCCGCAGCGATCTTCCGCGCCGCCATGCGCCCCTCGTGCCCGTCGTGGCCCGAGGGAGGTCGCAACTCGCGCACATGTGCCTCCAGCTCGAGCACCCGATGGTCCGCGGTATGTGCGGCCAGAACTCGCGCCCGGGCGCGCAATGCGAGGTTGCGCAGCTCCTCCCCATCGATGTCGTGCAGACACTCCAACACGTCGCGGCTCGAGCGGACCAGGAGAATCTCACGTCCCGGCTCGAAAAATCCCGCGACCCCGGGCCACTCATCGCTGAGAATGGGAACGCCACATGCGGCAGCTTCAAACAGACGCACACTGGGCGCGTAGCCGTTTGCCAACATGTCCGCGCGGGTGATGTTCAACGTGAAGCGCTGCTGGTTGTAAAAGCGCAGATGCTTCGCCGGCGCCAGATGCTCAGATCGCTCGACATTGGCCGGCCAGCGAATTGTTTTGGGATATTGAGCGCCGGCTACGTAGAAAGAACCCTCACTCCACAGTCTGGCCGGCTCGAGCAACAGCCGTTCCAGCGCGGGTTGCCGATCAGGGCTGTAAGTACCCAGGTATCCGATGTCATATCGCTTGGCGGCACCTGGTACAGGGAAATAGTCGTGCGGCTCGACACTGCAATAAAACGGCCTCGGGCGCGCGGCTGCGAATTCATTCCGCAACCGGTCCAGAATGGGACCTCCGGCAAAGGACAGGTACAGATCGAACCGTGGGATGAATGCCGGGTCGAGGTATTCGCAACTACCGTTCGCCAGCTTCGCAAGCGTCACCGGTGTGTCGATGTCATAGAAAGCGGACACCCCGCCGATATGCGGCAACAACCACTCTATTACTTCCCGGCCCTCTGGCACGTAGGAGCCGACAACCACCAGATCGGCGCTCTGAAACTCACACACATGCTGCTCGAGCTCTGCGACGCTGGAATACAGGGTGACAGGGCAATACTCCGGCGCAACCAGATCGCGATGCTTCGCATACCAGGGCATATCGCGCTCAAAGAAATGAACGCGATGGCCGCGCCGATGCAGAGCGCGTGCCAAGGCTCGATACGTGGTGGCGTGGCCATTACCCCAGGCGGATGTGATCGAAAGTCCCACGATCACGATATCGAGCGCATCAGGCGGCGGCAAACAACGGCTTGTCATGCTGCGGCTTCCTGAGGAGCTTTGGCTTCGAGGGCGGCTTGCACTTGCAGTGCACGGCGGCCATACGTGTGATGCGCGAGCACCCGGCGCAGCGCTTGCTGTCCGATCCGGCGCGCTCGCGATTCGTCGAGCCCGGCAAGATGGCCGGCAACTTCTTCCCCATTGCGAGCCAGCAGCACCTCCCGATCCGGCTCCAAAAACAACTCGACTCCCCGCCAGGCATCGGTGATCAGACAGGCGCCGGCACCTGCGGCTTCAAAGACCCGTGTGGGCGGCGAAAATCCCACGCGCGCCATACTGTCTCTGTTGATGTTGAGCACGGCGCGCGGTGTGCAGTTGAAAGCGTTGTGATCCTTGCTATAGACATGGCCCATCAGCCGCACGTTGGAAGGTGCCCCCGCGCCCTCGTCCCAGCCATTGCCTCCGAGAAGAAACGGCGCCGTCGCATGCAGTCGGGCCGGCTCGAAAAAGAACTGCCGCACCCGGCTCTCCCGGTCAGGCAATCGATTGCCGAGAAAACCCAGCATAGCGGCGAAGCGTGCGTCGGGAGCCACCGGGTGGTGCGTCTGCGGGTCGAGAGCGTTATAGATAGGGATGCAGTCACGGGCACCCCAACCCAGATACTCCTCGACGACCGGATCCCCGCCACCGTAGGTAAAAATCAGGTCATATCGCGGAATCAACGCCCGGAAGGGGTCATTGGCGTTGGTTGCAATACGCTCGAGCGTGGCCGGCGCGTCCACATCCCAGAAAACGATCGCAGTGTGCGGCCGTCGCAGTGACAGGACCTCCCGTTCCAACAGCTCATCGTGTACGCCGACACCGCTCGCCTTGACGATCACATCCGCGCCGGCAGCGGACTCGAGCGCAGCGTGGACGCCTTCTTTGCGATAAACGACCACTTGCGCCCAAGGAGGATCATCAATGTCACGATGCGCCTGACGCTCGAACACGTCCGGCTCGTAAAACGTCACTCGATGGCCTAGCTCGTGCAAAGCCCGGATGATGCCGCGATAGTACGTGGCGGCACCGTTCCAATAGGCCGATACCAGACTCGAGCCGAAAAAAGCGATACTGAACTGTCTGCGCACAGCTACGTCTCCGCGGCCAACTCCTCACAAATAGACAGCAACTCACGCGCCCGATGCGCACACGTATGGCGCGAGCGGATCGTTTGCAGCCCGTTGCTGACCAGAAACCGCGCGTAGGCGTGATCCTCGCGCAGCGCCTGCAGATGAGCCCGCATCTGCTTCCCGTTTCGAGCAACGAGGTAGTCGCGCCCGGCTTCGAACAAGCCCTCCCGGTCCTCCCAAGGCGCGCTGACCAACGGGATGCCGCAGGCGAGGGCTTCGAACATGCGGATGGTCGGAATGCCAGGCAGCTGTTCACGGTAGAAGCGGCGCGGTACGTGCACCGTGGCATGCGCATCGCTGAATACCCCCGGCACACGAAAGTTGGCGAGCCACCCCGAGTATTGGATCCCCGCATCGGCGAGCTCTGCCAGAGCTTCAGCGGAGTAGCGCACACCATAGATCCGCGCGCGCCATCGCAATGTGCGCACAGGCTCTATCAGGTATTCACGCAGCTCATGTTTGCGCTCATCGTCGCCCCAATTTCCCACCCAGACCAGATCCAACGACACATCGTGCGCGCATTCGAGAGGATGAAAGATTCTGGTGTCGGCCGCCTCGTGCCAGGTCCAGGCTCGGGTAGCCCACCCGCGCTTGAGGTAGATCCGCCGCAGAATGTCCCCGAATGCGAGCACGCCGTCGTAACCTGACAAGTCATACGCTGTCAGCTCGTGGGCGGCGCTGACCGCGCGATGGTGCGTATCGTGGAACAGCAACTTATAGGAGGCAGTGGCCCGGTGCCGCCCGATCCGCGCCACCAGCTTCGGATCGTTCCACTCGTGAACGATCACTACATCCACGCCGTCCAGCACCTCATCGAGATCGAGATCCTCCGGCAGGTAGCAACGGCTGTGCAACTGCGGATAGCTGCGATGGAAATCGGCGATCGGACCGTCGCCATGCGCCTCGCGCAGGTTGTGTAAGCTCCAGCCGTCGGCTGGCTCGAATACCGTCACAACATGCCCCTCTGCCAGCAGCTCCGAGCAGACTCCCCGCAGAAAATGCGCGTTGCCATGGTTCCAGTCGGAGATCAGGGAGTGGTAGAACAACGCAAATCGCATCGTATCCGCCGGTAAAGATCCGCATAGCCGCGTGCGAGGCGCACTGGACTCAACTGGCGCGCGCGTGCCAGGGCGCGCCCGCCCATGGCGGCGCGCAACAAATCATTCGCGAGTAACTCGTTCAAGGTTTCGCGCAACCCGTCGTGATCCTCTGGTGCGACGTAGAGCGCAGCCGCGCCCCAGACTTCGCGCAAGCTGTCGATATCACCCAGCACCAATGCGCAACCGGACAACGCGGCCTCCAAGGCGCTCAGCCCGAACGGCTCATAGCGAGCCGGTAAGGCGTAAATCGCCGCCCTCGCGTACCACGATGCCAACTCGTCCGGATCCAGTTGGCCCAACAACTGCACACCCGGGATCTCCTCCCCCGCTGCGCGGGTCTCGCCTGCGAGCAGCACCGGGGCTTTCAGGCTCGGCGCCACCGCAGCCAGCGCCCCCACGTTCTTCGCCTCATCCCAAAGCCGGCCCGCGCACAAGACCAGATGCTCCTTGTGACGATGGCGCGGAGCAAACAATCGCTCACTGCGCGCGTTGTAAATGACCGCCGTCTGCGCGAAAGGGCCGTAATGACGTTCGAGCGCAGTCAGCATGGTGTGGGTGGGCGCAACCACGCAACGAGCCGCTTGCAGACTGGCCGTTACCCGGCGCTCATAGGTAGACCACTCGCTGCCCGCACGGCCACCCCGTACTGCCGAACACCATGACAACACGCACGAGTGACCGACGCTGACGACAGGGGCTTGCCATTGGAGATCGGCATGCACGAGGTGATTGAGGTGAACGACATCGGGCCGATGCTTGCGCTCGAGCTCGAGGAGCCACTCACCGGCCTGCGCCAAGTCATCCCAAGGCTCCGGCATCCATTCCAGACGGAAAGCGGACTCATGCAGGGTGACGTTATGGAGCGCCGCGACTTGCGCGCGCTGAGTTGCAGTGAGTGCCCTTCCGAGGGTGGCCAGCACCATGTGGGTTTGTGAGGGACGCAGTGCGTCGCACAACTCGAGTGTGTAGCTCCATACGCCCCCGATCGGATCGGCCGTGAGAAGAACTTTCATAGTCGACCATAGAGCGCGTCGACCACTCTGGATACATCCTGTAGCCGGGCCGACTCAGGATCGAAACGCGGCGCGGCGGCCAGTTGCAGCGCCCACGAATTGACCGCCCGCCCGCCCCAGGCATCCGGCCCGGACGCGAGTATGTGCCGGCGTGTTCCCTCACAATGCTCTACCACGAAGTCATAGAAGGACCCGCCCACGTTGCGCAGCATGACCGCGCCGCGAGTACCGTAAAATGACGCTTCTATAATAGCGTCCTGACCCGCGGAGAGGCGCCAGGAACAGGCGACCCGCGCCGTGGCACCGTTTGCAAACTCAATCTCCGCAAGAGCGTGATCTTCCAGTTGCGCGATCGGTTTGGCCAAGAGTTTGCCGGCGGCATAGAGTCGGCTGCGGACGCCGCACAACGGCGCATAGCTCATCACCATCAACAACAAATCGATCAAGTGGATTCCCAGATCCATCACGCAGCCGCCGCCGGACTGCTCGAGGTCGTAAAACCAAGGCTTGTCGGGCCCGTATGCGTTGTGAAAGATCAGGTCCGCGGCGAAGATCTCCCCGATCGCGCCGCTGCGCGCCAGCTCTGCCAATTGTGCGACTCCAGCAACTGTGCGGTAGCAGAAGTCCACCGCGAGCAGACGGTCCCGACGGCGTGCCGTCTCAACTGCCATGGCCGTCTCCAGGACATTGCGCGCAAGAGGCTTCTGACAAAATACCGCTCGTCCGCGCTCCAACGCGGCAATCGTCTGCTGTGCATGCAGACCACTGGGCGTTGCGATGACTACGCCGTCGAGATCCTCCTCCAGCAATTCATCAAACGAGCGTGCCACCCGCGCGCCTTCGACCACCTTGACCGCCCGTGCCGCGGAGTCAGCGCAAATATCAGTTACGGACACGATATCGGCTGTATTCGCAGCAGCTACCGCCTGCAGGCGATTCAGACCTATCCAACCTACGCCTGCAAAGCCGAGCCGAGGACGCCGGTGAGCGGCTTCCGTGACTGCGGTCATGAGCACATTACCAACGCCTTGAGGAAACCCTCGGGGCGATGAGATAGGGAAGTAAACGCCTCGGAAATGTCGTCGAGAGCAAACTGGTGGGTGAACAGAGGCCACGGACCCCACTGTCCGCTGACGACGAGCTCGATGGCTTCCTCCATACCGCGCCTGTATTGCGCCGGATCGCGCTCGTGCGCATTCACTACGTCCAGGCCACGCCAATTCCAGTCTTGCAAATTGACTTGCCGGCGGCCGTCCTGGTGGTACCCCGCGATGACGAGACGGCCCCGCGTGGCGGCAAGCTCGGAGGCGATATCCAGGGCCTCTTGGGAGCCGACGCACTCGATTACACGCTCATAGCCTTTATCCCGGACAAGTGCCTTCGCTTCCTGCGCACTGCGACAGGCATCCCCCAGCCGGATCGCCGTAGACGCGCCGCACGCCTCGGCTACGTCCAAAGCAAATTGGCGCCGCGACAACGCCACGACCCGTGCACCTGCCTGGACCGCCAGCTCCGTCAGTGCGGCACCCAGGAAACCGATGCCGACAATGGCTACATTCTGACCAGCCTGGATGTCGCTGCGCTTGAAAATGTTGACCGCACAGGCAAGGGGCTCACCGGGAAAGGGCCTCCCCGCCAGCTCCTGCGGCAATTTCACCAGTGACTCCGCGGTGGCAAAGTCGTGGTCGGCGTAGGCATGGGCGGACAGCAGCGCTACACGATCACCGACTGCGAACCCTTGCACCCCTTCCCCGAGCTGTTGGATGACTCCCCAGCCTTCATGTCCTGGAGTGCCCGGTTCCAAGGGATACTGGAACCAGGGACGCCCTTCCCACACCGGCAGATTCGAGCCGCAGACGCCGGAACCCTCCAGTCGCACCAGAGCCTCGCCTGCGCGCGGCCCTCGCAGATCACACTCCTCGATGTCAATCTGACGCGGGCCCCGAAAGCGCGCCGCGCGCGAACAGCCTGCCATCCTCATGAATTCACCGTTAATGAAACATCGCGCGGCCTGGTTGCCATCATCGATGGCTCTTGCAGCCACCGGTTGAGTTTGTCGATGCCCTCGCTCGGCGACACGCGCGGCCGCCAGCCCGTGGCTTCAGCGAAGCGCCGGGTATCAGTGACATAGTAACGTTGGTCGCCCGTGCGCCACGGCGCAAATCGCGTGACCACCTGCAGACCGATCTGGTCCCGGAGTAGCTCGATGAGCTCGAGCAGACTCATTGCGTTGCGCGGACCGCCTCCGATGTTGAACGGACTGCCGGCGAGCTGTGCAATCCGCTGCCGGGCCAGAGTGAAGGCTTCGACGAGATCGCCTACGTAAAGAAGGTCGCGGACCTGACAACCGTCCCCGTAAAGAGTCAGGTCTTCATTCGCACGGGCGCGGATCAAGAAGTGAGCCACCCACCCCTGATCCTCATTGCCGAACTGGCGAGGTCCATAGATACAGCTCATCCTGAACACCACGGCCGGAATACCATAGGTTCTCGCGTAATCGAGCACGTACTGATCCGCCGCCCCCTTGGAGCATCCATAGGGACTATGGAAATCCAGTGAGCGGCTTTCCCCAATCCCACTGTCACGAGCTTCCGGACTCGCCGGCACATAACGCAGACCTGTCTTGATCAGTGGTATATCCCCGAGCGCGCCGTACACCTTGTTCGTAGAGGTGAAGATCAGCGGAGGCGCGGGCCTGCGCCTGCGGACTGCCTCCAGCACATTGAATGTCCCGCGAGCGTTGACCTCAAAGTCCTCCAAAGGAGCTTCGACACTGGTGGTCACGGCAACCTGGGCCGCCAGATGGTAGACTTCGTCGCAATGCTCAACGGCGCGCGACAACGCTCTGCCATCGCGAACGTCGCCTATCTCAATATCCAGGCGGTCGGGGTACCGTTCCTGCAACATACGCAGATTATTCCGTACCCCTGCGCGTGAAAGATTATCGAACACCAGAACACGCCGTCCGTCCGCCAGCAGACGCTGCGCGAGATTACTGCCGACGAACCCGGCACCACCGGTGATCAACGCAACGGGCCCGCCAGCCAGAGCGCTCACGCGACTAACCCGTGTCGACGCAACTCGCTCTCGGCCGCCTCAGAGCGATCCTCGTCCATGCGACCTTCCAGCCATGTTGCCAGCGACTCCAGTCCGGCCTGGAGCGAAATCCGCGGCTGATATCCCAACACCGTGCCCGCCTTGGAAATATCGGCAAAGCAATTGCGGATGTCACCCGCGCGATAGTTTCCGTTGACCTGTGGTTTCAGGTGGAACTTGCCGAGAATGTCCCCCAGACGCGCGGCGATCTCCAAAACGCTGTACGCGGCGCCGCCGCCAATGTTGAATACCTCGTCGCGTACCGCCGCATTCTGCAGCGCCAGCACACACCCCGAGGCGAGATCACGAACGTGTACGAAATCCCGCTTCTGGCGGCCGTCCTCAAAGATTGCCGGCGCGCGCCCATGAAGGTAGCGCGCCGCGAAAATCGCCAGCACCCCCGTGTAAGGATTTGAAAGTGCCTGACGCTCGCCATACACGTTGAAAAAGCGCAGCGCGACCACGGGCATGGCATACGCGCGTCCAAACAACAGGCACATCATTTCCTGGTCATATTTGGACAGCGCATAGATCGACTCCGGCATGGCCAGCTTGCCTTCAGGTGTCGCCACCGGCTCCAGTGCCTCTCCCTGCGCGTCAGCCAGGTCCCAACGCCCCGCCTTCAACTGCTCGACCGAGCGCGGTCGCGGTGAGCAAGCTCGTCCGGCACCATCGCGATACAGCCCCTCCCCATAGATGCTCATACTCGAGGCGACCAGAAGTTTGGCAACGGGACGGCGCCGTAGCGCTTCGAGCAATACCGCGGTGCCCCGGTTATTCACATCGACGTACTTCTCGATTTCATACATGCTCTGCCCGACTCCGACAGCCGAGGCAAAGTGGAACACTGCATCGACACCCGAAAGTGCGCGCTCCACGTCTCGTGGATTGCGCACGTCTCCCTCGACAGTCTCCACCTCGGAATCAAGATATGCCGGAAACTCTCGACTGCTCCCATGCACCTGCTCCGTCAGATTGTCGAGCGCGCGAACGCGGTAACCTCGCTCTAACAGAGCGTCGGCGACATGTGAGCCGATGAAGCCCGCACCGCCGGTGATCAGCACTCTCTCAATGTCGGACACGATCAACCTCCAGAGTGGCTTGCGCCAATGTCGTGCTGCCGCCTTCGGCGATGATCTCTGCCGGCCGACGCTTTCTGCGCGGGGCGGCGGGAGTTGGCGCCCCAAGCAGTGGAGTGCGCTGCGGCAGCTGTCTCTGCAGCACCTGCTCGAAATGCGCGATCGTCCGCGCCAGCCCCTCGCGCAGCAGCACGCGAGGTTGCCAGCCCAACTGCCCGCGCGCGAGATTTATGTTCGGACAGCGCTGCGTCGGATCATCGTGAGGCAGAGGTAGGAATGTAGTGCGCGAGCGCGAACCGGTGAGCTCGATCACCAGCTCTGCGAGCTCCAGAATCGTGAACTCCTCCGGGTTACCGAGGTTCATGGGAGTGCGCACCCCGCAAGGGGCCTCCATGAGCGCCATCAGACCCTCGATCAGATCATCGACATAACAGAATGAGCGCGTCTGCTCTCCCTTGCCGTAAATCGTGATCGGCTCATTGCGTAGCGCCTGCACGATGAAGTTTGACACCACTCGTCCATCGCCGACCTGCATACCGGGCCCGTAGGTGTTGAAGATGCGGGCCAGGCGCACCTCCACACCATACTTACGGTGATAGTCGCAACAAAGGCTCTCCGCGCAACGCTTGCCCTCGTCATAACAGGCGCGCAGGCCAGTCGGATTGACGTGTCCCCAATAGTCTTCTGCTTGCGGATGGACCGCGGGGTCGCCGTATACCTCACTGGTCGAGGCCTGCAGCATTCTTATGTTCTTGCGCCGGGCCATCTCCAGCAGGTTATAAGTGCCGCGCACGCTCGTCATGGTGGTGTGGATGGGGTCGGCCTGGTAATGAACCGGGGACGCCGGACAAGCCAGGTTGAAGATCGCACTGACCTCGGTTGCCTCGAACGGCTCGCTGATGTCGTGCCGCTGCACGAAGAAGCTGGTTTCGCGGGTGAGATGGATGATATTCGTCAATTCGCCGGTGATGAAGTTGTCGATGCACAGCACCGGACAGCCGCGCCGGATGAGACGCTCGCACAGGTGGGAGCCTAAAAAGCCGGCACCCCCGGCCACCACCACGGATCGCGGTTGCTTCAATTCGCTGGCCATGGAGCGCTCTTCCTAGGTTGCGGGTCGACAGAAATTCGTCTCGCTGGCCGCGAGTTGCAGGCCCTGTCCGGCGCGTAGCGGCGCGTCATACGCGCGCAAAACTCCGCGAATTCCGCGATATTTACTGGCGGACTGGTGTGATGTGGCCGTATACCGCGCGATTCCGGGGTGAAACAGAAGGTAACAGTGACGGCGAACTCCTCCAGTGCGCGCATCTGCCGATCAAACCATGCGAGCGCGCCGGGCCGCAGACTATCCGCCCAACTTAGCCCGGTGCGTACATGTTTGACGCCCAGGCGACGCAGCCAGCGCACGGCATCCTCTAAACGAGGATCCTGGAAGTGGAACCACTGACAGATCCCGAGCTCTGGGGCGAACAGCGGAAAGAGCGCGGCCGCCGGTTTCGCGCTGCCATCCTCACGCAGCAGCCCCATGTGGAAATGCCTGTAGTACGAGGAGCCTTCCGCCTCTTTGTGCCGTGTCGTAGCCGGCCACGCCCGCGGCAGGTCATACAAGCTGTACCAATGGATGCGCTCGGCCCGCCCACATAAGAGCTCGGCACTGCGCGGCAAGCCAAACTCCTGTACCTCATCGGCCCCGAAGCTGGAGACGCCCACCTCGGACACCCACAAAGGCAAGTCTGTTACGGCGCGGATCTCGGCGAGCTTCGCAGGCCACTCATCTATCTTCCAGTGATTCCAGTCCAGAGGAAACCCATGCACCGCGACCGCCTCGACCTCCGCGAGCACACCCTGCTCCTGCATGCGGGTAATGAACAGGGGATCTATGGGCGAGATGCCACCAAGAACCCGCGGCACGCTGCTCTCCGCGCGCACCGCACGGGCCGCGAGGATCGCCATATCCGAAAACACGCGCCACTGCGGATCACAGTCGATGAAGTCCCAATGCGATTTGTTGTTGGGCTCGTTCCATAACATTATGGCTTCGATCACGCTTGCCTCGACTGTTGGTTTGCTTGCGCCCGTCGGCGCGACGTTCTAAGTCAGTCCGAGCAACTTCCATTCCACGCCGGCTGTCAGCTCGAGGAGCGTCCCTCATGTAGAGCTTGCGCACGCTCGAGCGCAAGCTCATCGCCGAGCAGGACCGGCTCACTCCAGCGCGCGCAGGCGAGCGGATCATCCGCGGGCGTGCCGAAATACAACAATGTGTGCCAGCGATCCTCCTGCATCACCACAGCGCGGCAGTGAGCGGCTTCCAGCAGTACCAGCCCGGCAACGACGTCCCAGAGCTTCGGACCGGAGAGGTACGCGAAGCTCAGCAGGCCTGCGGCAACAAACGCGAATTCGAGGGTGGAGCAGCCAAGCACGCGCGTATCCCACGACGCTCCGTAGGTTGGCGCCTTACCCGGCTCGCTCGCCAGCCCGCGCCAGTTGCCCTGCGCTCTGCGGCGCAATGGCGCGCCCGCAAACTGCAGCGGCCCGCCCGCGCAGGCGTGGTAAACACCCGCAGACAAGGTATGACTGGCAGAGCACCAGATCGCACCAGTGAGCGGCCAGCCGCGATACAAGAGCCCGATGGAGCAGGCAAACAGAGGCAAGCCGTTCACAAAGTTGGTAGTTCCATCCACCGGGTCGATGACCCAGGTAAACGGCGAGCCCCGCCCCGGTGTCGCGCCCTCCTCCTCGCCGACGATCGCATGGTCCGGGAACTCGGCGGCGATCTGCTCGCGCAGCAACCGTTCGATCGCCCGGTCGGTGGCGCTCACCGGATTGGAATTGGGCGCAGCGCCGGCCGCGGGCGGTTTGAATTCGACTTCGGCAGTGCTCGCGTGTGCTGCGAACACAAATTCGCCGGCGACGTGGGCGAGGCGCGTAACCGCGCTCGCGAGCGTTTCCTTGGCCTTGGTGTCTAGCTCACCGCGGGGATCTTTGTAGGATGAGTCGCGCATGCGGCCGCAGCCGCAACTCGCGTGCCCTGCGAATGCAGGCTCGTCAGGCGCTGAAACTCCGCACAGCTCAGTGCGAGCTCATCAGGCGTCCCCTGCCCTGCCAGCCGGCCATCTCGCATGACCAACACCTCGTCGAATCTGTCCAGCAGACTCAGCCGATGGATGGAGGAAATGATGCACGCCTGCGCGAAAGTATCGAACAGGTTCGTATAGACACGAGACTCAGTCGCTGGATCCAGGCTCGCCGTCGGCTCATCCATCAGCACCAGCGCGCTATCGCTCGCAGCAAGAATTCCCCGTGCCAACGCCACACGACTGCGCTGCCCGCCGGACCAGTTGGCGGCACGTTCGGCGATCACCACTCCCAAGCCGAGCGGCGTGGGCTCTACAAAGTCAGTCACGCAGGCTGCCTGCAGGGCCGCTAAGTACGCGCTATGTTCCGGGGGCCCCCGAACGGACTCGCACAGACTGAGATTTTCCTCGAGCGTCCCCTCATAGACCTCCGCGTCTTGGGGAATCAACGTCGATCCCGAGCGCAGGATTTGCGCCGCTTCCGCCGGCGCAACCTGGATGGCACCGTCATCGAGCGTGAGCGCAATGCGTTCGGCAGGATAAAGGCCGGCGAGCACGCGCAATAAGGTGCTCTTGCCGGAGCCGCTGGCGCCGATCAAGGCGTAGCGCTTGCCTCGCTGTAGCGAGAAAGACAAGCGCTCCAGCGCCGGACCGCTGCCACGGCTTGTCCCGTGTCTGAAAGTCAGATCGCGAATGCCAAGCCGGCGCCAGCTGCGAGTCTGTGGTGTCGAAACAGCCGGGGGGGCGGCCTGCGCAACACTATCGCGAATGACATCGGCGCTGGCGTAATCGGCATGTTGGCGGGCAAAGGTCTGGAAATGCGAGGCAATCGAGGCGATCACACCAGATGCCTGCTGGGCGTACTCCCAAACCATGTACAGGCTGCCCAGCAGCAGCATGGGAGCGGCGCCGCCGTTGGCGCCCGACCGGGCCGCAAGCCAGACAAACAGTCCGACCAGGCAGCAGTTCAGCACGCGTGTGGCCAGGTCCACCGTGCACCACTTCGCCTCGTTCAATACGATGGATTTGCGTAGCGGGACAAACACCGCGAGCAACCGACGCTCGAGCCGGGCTGCCACCTGTCGCGCCTGGCGCAAAGCGTAGACGGTAGCGGTATTGCCTAAAGTGTCGACCAGGGTGGCTGAATAACGTCGTTCGGCATCGTTCTCCTCCTCGGCCAGCCGGAGCATCGCTCGATCAAACCCTGCGACCGACACGACGATCAGCGCGAACCCCGCCACGGCCGCCGCGCCCACCACGGGCTGCACCCAGAACAGAGCTCCCAGCGGACCCACCAGTCGCACGGCGCTGTTCAGATAGATGAACTGGCTCTGTGCAAAGCCGGACAGGGCATGGGTGCTCTGCTGGACGCGCTGCGCGGTCGCTCCGGAGTGATGAGATTCGTGCCAGCTCAAGGGCAACTCGAACAATTGTGCGAGCAGCTGTGAGGACATCCGCTGGCGGATCGTAAGGGCCGCATTGCGTTCCAGGAAGCGTGCAGGCCCATGCAGCACCCAGCTGGCGCAAGCAACGAGCAGCGCTGAGAAAAGCCACCACGCCGCCTCATGCAGGCCTGAGGTGCCGTGCAGCTGTAAAGCGTTGAGAGCTTTGCCCGAGAGGTACGGGACAGACAACAGAACCAGCTGTGCCCCGATCAAAAGTACGACCGCGCCGGCAAAGATGCGACGCCTGCCGCGCAGAAGTCGCCACAGATCGCGATACAGATGCAGTACGGCGCCACTTTGCCGGGCGCGGGCTTCGCTGGGTTGACTCACCGATTTAAATTAATTGCAGTCCTCAGCGCGTGCTGTGCGGCAAGTCACGCGAGCACCACCGCGCCGCTGGTTTTCCGTCCGCGTTGTATGCGCCACACACCACCGTCGGCAACATACGACAGGCGGATTGATGTAAGTCAGTCACATTGATCTGGGTTAAGAGGGAACCAATGCGCGCGCTGCCACATATAGATATGTCGTTTGTTTGCTGGCTGAATCGTCAGCGCCAGGACGCTATCAACATTGCAAGGAATGTACGCCGTTGTAGGATTTGCCCCGGTGAGCGACAAAACTACTGTTCAACATCCGGACGAGTGGCTGTCTCACATGCGTCGCGGCGACTGGGAAAGCGCCTGGCGCATCAGCGATCGTATCTGCTGCGCGCGCCTTGGCCGACAGCCACGCGACACGACCGGGCGATGGTTGCCACGACATCTGCAATGGGTTTGGGACGGCAGACCGCTGGCGGGTGAGCGCATCCTGATACGCTGCCACCACGGTCTGGGAGATACGGTTCAATTCATCCGCTTCGCTCCACTGGTGAAGCGTAGCGTGCGTCACGTCACCGTCCTGGCACAAGCGCAGCTGCTGCCTCTGTTGGAAACGGTGCCGGGAATAGATGCTCTGCTGAGGCTGGATGACGGGCCTCAGGATGGGCGCTACGAGGTGGCGATTGAAGTGATGGAGCTTGCGCACGCCCTGCGTGTCACGCCGGCGATGCTGCCAGCTACCATTCCCTATATCCATGTTAATGACAAAACATGCGGACCGGTGTACCGGACGCAGCCGCACGTCGGACTGGTCTGGCAGTCAGGAAGTTGGGACTCGCGCCGCTCCATACCCGTGCAGCTGATGCAGGAGCTGACACAGCTGGACGATATCCGTTTCCAGATCCTGCAACGGGGACCGGCGCTGGCAAGTTGGAGCGGTAGCGGCGCTGAGGTGCCGCCGATCGCCAATATCCTGGAGGAAGCAGCCACACTACGCTCGCTCGACTTGTTGATCTGCGTGGACACGCTCTCCGCCCATCTGGCCGGCGCGCTGGGTGTCCGGACATGGACCCTGTTACCCGCGCAAGCCGATTGGCGTTGGATGGAGGGCCGGGAGGACACGCCTTGGTATCCGACCATGCGCCTGTTCAGGCAGACTCGCGCCGATGACTGGGAGTCGGTCATGGAACGCGTGACTACCGAGCTGGCCTCGCACGTTGCGGTGGGATCATTCGCCCGAAACTCGTAAGCGGCATCGCCACGATTGTGCTCGGCGTAGCGTGCTCGCCGACGCAGAGTCCGTCCGTCTGGTTCGACACGGACGCTGGTGATACGTGGTCTGTCGCAAAGATCGTCACGGGCCACGTGCGTGGGCGTGATTGCGATGCTGTAGTGGTCGACTTCCCTCTGGGTCGCACGCGGGCACTATTGCGACAGGAGCGATTCACTGCCCGGATTGCCTTGCGTAGCGGTACGAACCAAATCGTGGCTGTTTGCCTGCGCAACGGCAAGCCGCACGGGCAGTCAGCAACCCAGAGCTGGGAGGTTCGTGCTCGAGACACGCCGCGCGCCTGGATTCGAACACGCATCGCCGGCAATGTCATCGAGCTCGACGCGCGCGGCAGCTCGCCCGCGCGCGCAGTGGCCGCACCACTGGAGAAATTCCAGTGGCGTGAGCGTACCGGAAATCCGGCTCGGCTTGCTTTGGGATCAGGTCCCCAGGTCGAATTCAGTGCACCCTCAGCGGATGGCACTTATTTCGTAACCCTCACGGTCACCGACACTCTCGGACGCAGCGATGAGAGCACCACCGAATTTCGTGTGATCGGGTCCCGAGCTGTGGAGGTAGACAGGCGCAGCGAGCGACCGAGGTGGCTCGAGGATGCGGTGGTATATGGACTGGCGCCCTCATTTCTCCCCGACGGCGGCTTTTCCTCTGCTACGGCCCGCCTGCAGGAGATAGCGAAGCTGGGGGCGACGGTCCTGTGGCTTTCCCCCGTAGCGCAAGCACCGCCCAATGACTTCGGATATGCGGTGACCGATCCGTTCAAGCTGCGTTCCACACTGGGCACCGAAGCGCAGTTTCGCGCGCTGCTCAGCGCAGCCCATGCCTATGGAATACGTGTCATGTTGGATATCGTAACGAACCATCTGGCGCAACAGAGTCCCTACTTCGTCGACGCGCAGCGACGCGGCGCCAGGTCCGCCTATTACGCCTGGTTCGAGCGGAACACTGCGGGCATGCCGGTGCATTACTTCGACTGGGCCAACCTCGAGAATCTCAACTATGACGATCCGGAAGTCGGCGACTTCACCCTCGCGGCCCTGATGCATTGGATCCATGACTACCCCATCGATGGCCTGCGACTGGATGCTGTCTGGGCCCTGCGCGAGCGGGCTCCGGAAGTCCTCCAACGAATCACTGCGGAGCTCGAACGTGTCAACCCCGATACAGCTTTGCTGGCCGAGGCCAGCGCTTTGGATTCCTACTATTCCACGCACGGATTCGACGCTGCCTACGACTGGACGTCGCAGCTTGGACAATGGGCATGGCACGACGTGTTCGGCCGTCCTGGATCCACCGCCGATACCCGCCGTTTGCGTGCAGCCCTGAACGCGGAGTTGGGCAGAAGCCCCGGCGCAGCCAAAGTGCTTCACTTTCTCAACGACAACGATACCGGCCGGCGTTTTGTCACCCGGTATGGACCTCAACAGACACGGATCGCCGCTGTCCTGCTGTTCACCCTGCCGGGCGTGCCGCTCATCTATGCGGGCGACGAAGTCGGAGCGGAGTTCGAGCCCTACAGAATGCACGGTCCGATCGATTGGACGGACCGTTATGGTCTGGAGCCGCTCTATCGCCGCCTGGTGCGGCTGAGACTGACAAACCCGGTACTGCGTGACGGGCAGATGACACTGCTGTCTACGAACCAGGACAACCGTGTGCTGGCGTTCGTCCGCTCGTCGACCCGCCCGACCGCAGATGCAGCTGACAGCAACTCGCGCATCGTGGTGATCAACTTCAGCTCAGCGCCAGTCAGTGTTCAACTTCGCGCCCAGGAGCCACTCCCGCCGCGGCCCGAACCCTGGTCGGCGTTGAATCCTCTGGATGGCACACGCCGCGGCCTCCGTTTCGTTCCGCGCCTCCGCCTCGACCTGCCCGGCTATGGGGCGGTCATCCTTCAGCCGCGGGGTACTCAGTGAGCGCAATCGCGACTGACGACCTTGGAGGATCGGCCCTCGTAAGGCGAGGGGCCGCCCCAACCGTCGGCTAGGAGACGGCGTTAGATCCTCGCTCGTGTGTATTCGCCATCCTCGTGGCCCGGCCACCCCGACCATTTCCTGACTCGAGCTCTGCCTTGCGCGCTGACAGCCGTTCGCCCAGTTGCTTCAGATCCATGCGCGCCTTGCGCGCCTCGCCGAACATGCCGCCGCTCTTTTCCTCTTCACGAACGTGGTGCTTGATCATTTCCGAGAGGACGGTGACCTTCGCGTCGAAGTAGTCTTCCTCGGGACTGGACTTCTCGATCTCGGCAATCAACTTCTTGGCGCTATCGTGCTCGATTTCCGCCTCATGATGAATATCTTTCTCTCCGGTCGCCTCGAGGAAGGCCGGGTAGAAGATCTCCGCCTCGATCTGGGTATGCACCTGCAACGCACGACAGATCTGGCGCGCCAGAGTCTCCTTGCGCGAGCTGGAACGGCTCTTGTCAAACTCCTCGAACCACTGCTCGACCTGCCGATGATCCGCCTTGAGAACCGCTATGGCGTCCTGGCCGCCGGACCGGGCCCGCGCGGTGGTCTTGCCTCGGGATCGAGAGGCGGTCTTTTTCTTTGCCTTCTTCGCTCTAGCCATGATCTGCTCCTGTTAGAGGGTATCGGAAACACTACTTCATCTTGGAGGTATCGGAGGCGCTGGCGGATTTCTCCTGTGCCTCCAGGTGCTCGGCTATATTCAGGTGCTTGCGCAGATCCGGCAGGATCTGCTTGGCGTACTCGGCTGCAGGCCCGGAGCCGCTTTGAGCTTCCTTCTCGTACTTCGCTATGTCGTCCTTGTGATCTTTGACCATACCGGTGATGAAGTGCCGGTCGAACTGCTCACCCGAAAGGGCCGAGAGCTCGTGATACATCATGGCCTGCTTCACACCTGGCTTGGTGGGTGGCGTCACCCCGAGGGATTGCGCAGCTTGCTTCGCCTTTTCATTCGCGGCGGTGTGATCGTGTGCCAGCTTGGCGCCGAACTCCTTCACACCCTGGCTCGCGCCTTTTTGCTGCGCCAGATCACCAACCTGCACCTCGGCGAGATTCCCCTCGATTGCATCTTTGATGAAGTGATCGGGCGCCGTCTGCGCCGCGAGCACGAGCGGTGCCGCGCCAAACATCAGTGCCGCCACAAACTTTTTCATGATGTCGCCTCCTGAGTTCGTAGGGTTGCCCTTGTCCGCCGCCAGCCCCGTGGATGTTGCCAGTGGTAAAGCTCGCATCGGCCGCGGCGAGCTGCACATAGATCGATGCGAGCTCCGCCGGCTGGCCCGGCCAGCCTAAGACCGTGGTGTTGCCGAATTGGGTGTATTTCTTCCCGGAGGCACCGCCGCTGATCTGCAGCGGTGTCAGGATGGACCGCATCACTGCTGCCGCCCCGCGTTACACACCACGATGTCGAGTCCTCCCAAGCGCTCCACTGCATCGGCAACCAACTTCTGGCAAATAGCTTCGCTACGCAGACCGCCGGGGATTGCCACCCCGTTGCGTCCCGCCTGCCCGATTAGTTGAATGACCTCGCGCGCATCTGGTTCCTCAGCAGGCACATAGTTGATGGCGACGTCGGCGCCTTCGCGCGCATAGGCAATGGCCGCGGCGCGCCCCATGCGGTTGAGACGGCCCGACCCGTGGTAGCTCGTTTCGCCATGACCCGGTTTCGGATCCGGTTTCGGATCCATCTTGCCGGCAAGCCCCGGCCAGGGCTGTGTCTGGGGCTTGAAGGGCAGTTTGGCGTACTTGGTGCGGGTATCGTTCAAAGCAGCCACTTTCCGCCTTGCGGCCCTATGCCCGCCGTTTGCGCGTGCGATGTTTGTCGCCAGCAGGAATGATTCCCGCGTAAGCAGCCTTCACGAACGGCGACCGCTCGCTGTACTGTAGGGACATGTTGCTTACCAACAGCCCGTGGAGCTGCCATGAATCAATCGAAGCATCCCCCCGAGCCGGCCACGCCTGCGAAGCCCAAGGAGAGCGGCAGCCGGCAACAAACGCATCAGGATCAGAGCTCGCAGACCGGCTCCCCGGATGCGGACCGTGACCACACCCGGGGCGGGGGTGGGGGAGCGGTGCCGGGTCCAAAGCCACCGGGGGCAAAGTAGCCCCCGGTCGCACGAGAGGCGTTTCAGTTTGCGGCCAGGCCTTCGAGACCGGATGCCGAGGGCAGCCCGCCTACCGTACCCAGATTCGTGAGCGTGCCATGCGTCGGGTCGATCGCGAACATACCGATGGTGCCGTTCCCTCCATTCAGGGAGTACAGGAACTTGCCATCCGCGCTCACGACGATCTCCAGGTTGGTGGCGCCTGAAGGGTTGTGGCCCACGACGGTCCCGGGCAGCGCAGTCAACGCCCCGTTACTGCCAACAGCAAAGCCGGAAATGGACGAGCTGCCGCTGTTGGATGCGTAGACGAAACGACCGCCGGGAGTGACGACGTCCCAACAATTTGCGCCCCCCAAGGTGGGTACGCTGCGGCTGATCGGATTCAGGGTCCCATCGGGGTTGACCGAATACGATGAAGTGGCGGAGCTGTCAGGTGCGCCCGTGCCCGTCTCCGAGGTAATCGCGGTCCCGTTGGGTGCGAAAGTCACAGAGAAAACGCCAGGACCTGCGCTCTTATTTTGATTGATTTGCGACAACAGTCCGTCGGGTGAGACCTTGAAGACATCGATGAGATTGGTAGCCCGCTCGGTGACGAGGAGAAAGTGCCCGTCGGGGCTGAAAGCAAGCGAAGCGGCATTGGAGTCATTGCCACTGAGAAAGCGCAGTGAATCCTCGATTCGGGTCAACCGGCCACCTTCCAGTCGGAAGCCGACGACGCTGCTGCTGCCGGCAGCGTTGAGCACATACACCAGCCCGCCATGTTCGGCTACGGCGTTCGGCTCACTCCCCTGTGTTGGTACTCGATCCGTGAGCTCGAGGCGACTCCCCCGTACCCTGAAGAGCGAGAGGGTTCCGCTGCCCGCGTTTACCGCAAACAGCCACGAGCGGCTCTTGCTGAGCGTCAGGGCACCCTGCGAGGCGATTGGATCCACGGTTCCGCCACTGCCGCGGCCGCCAGTCCTGTAATGAGCGGGTTCGGTCAGCGTCCCCGATCGGGTTCGCTCGAATGCAATCACCTCGTTTGCATCAGCATCATTGGTCATCGCGAACACAGCATGGCTGTCATCGGATTTGACTTCCTCGCCAGCGAGGACTGGCGCGGCTACCGCCAGCGCGGTCCCAAAGCTCACTGCACCGAGGAACAAGCTCTTGATCATGATGGTCTCCCAGCCCCGAAATGGGCGCCGGGCAGCCTACGACCAACTCTTCACACAGCTCTCACGGGGAACTCAGGCGCGCTCGAGCGTGAACTCCACGGTCGTGCCGGCTCCTTTGGAAGAAGTCAGCTGCACATGTTGCGAGTGCAGCTCGATGATACGCTTGACAATCGCAAGTCCGAGCCCCGCCCGGCTGCGATCGGTACGGCCATGGACCCGATAGAACCGGTCGAAGATGTGAGGCAAATGCTCGGCGGATATGCCAACACCATCGTCCACGACCCTGATCCGGGCGTATGCGCCATCGAAGGACATCTCCAGGCGAACCTCACCGCCGCGCGGCGTGTAGCGAATGGCGTTCTCGAGCAAATTACCCACCACCCGTTCGATCAGTGCGACGTCCGCCTGTACCAACGCTCCGCTCGTATCGAGTCGGGTGCTGAATGTCACCCCGGCGGTCTCCGCAAGCCAGCGGAACCGTCCGGAAATGTCTTGCAGAAACTCGCCGAGGCACACCGGCTCGGGAGCCGGTACCACGGCACCCGCTTCGAGTTGGGCGAGATCAAACAGAGCGTCTACCAGGCGACCGAGCTGATCCGCCTGCCGTAACGCCACCCGCAGGTATCCGGAAAGCTCCTCGTTCGCGAGGACCTGTGCCTTCACCAACACTGTCTCAATATATCCGCGCAATCCTGTGAGAGGTGTTCGCAGGTCGTGCGATACGTTGGCAATCAGCTCGCGGCGCAACTCATCGGTCCTTTTGAGGTCGCCGATATGCGCCTCGATAGCATTCGACATCACGACAAAACGCTGCGTGAGCGCGCTGATCTCATCGCCGTCGGGCGGCCCGGCGAGCTGGATCGCGCCGCTCGGTAAGCTTTCCATCCATTGGCGCATTCTGCGTTCGAGCGCGCGCAGCCTCCGGGTCAGTCCGAAGAACAGGGCCGCAGCGCTCGCCAACGCCGTAAGAATGACGAGGGTTAGTGCGATCGCGGCAGCCCGTAGCGCATAACTGCTCCATAGCAGCGTGGCGATCGAACGTTCGGGTTGCCCCCCAAGCACCACATAGAGGTAGCCTGACAGACGCGCTTGGTCCACCACGGGCGCAACGGAGAAAACCCGTTGGCGGGTGGGACTGGTAGGGTCATCGCCATATAGCGGACGCCGCTGCGGGTGTGTCAGGAAGTCCCGAATCGGAGCGAGACGCACCGCTTTGCGTGCCGGCTGGCCGTGCTGAACGATTGTCGAGACAACGTGCCCGGCCGGGTCGAGCAGATAGACCTCCGCGGACGGGTTCAAGGTCATGGCGCGGCTGGCCAGCTCTTTCAACGACTGCTCGTTGACCTTCCCGCCCTCGAGCAAAGGCAACTCCCTGACCACATACATCGCGATACCGGCGTCGAGCCGCTGGCGCAGCTCATCGGCATACTGATCGCTGGTGCGATTCATCAAAACGAGCAGCGCGAAGCCGAGCAGCCCGAAGAGCAATGCGATAGCCACCGTCAGACGAACATGGAGGGCTCTCATGCGTTGCGCAACTGTGGCGACGCCGATAGTCGGTAGCCGACTCCCCAGACGGTGACGATGTAACGTGGCTTGGCCGGATCCAGCTCCAACTTGGCCCGCAGTCGGTTGATGTGTGAGCTGACGGTATGCTCGAACGCCTCATGTGTCATCCCCCACACCTGATTCAACAGCTCGGCGCGCGAGAAGACCCGGGCCGGATGCTGCACGAAATGAGCCAACAGGTCGAATTCCCTGGCCGTAAGGTCGAGGGCGACCTCAGCCCGGCGCGCGAGGCGCTGGTCGAGGTCGAGGAACAGATCCGCGGCCTTGAGCAGGCGCTGTTGCTGCGGTTGCGCCAGCGTCAGATGCTCGACCCGGCGCAAAATGGCCTTCACCCGGGCTGCGAACTCGACCACGCTGAAAGGCTTGGTGAGGTAGTCATCGGCTCCGAGCTCCAGACCCAACACCCGATTGGAAACCCCGGCACGAGCGGTCAACATCAGGATCGGCGAGTAAGCGGGGTGATTGCGCAGTTGCCTGCAAATCTCCAGGCCATCCATCCCGGGAAGCCCCAGGTCGAGAACAATGAGATTCCAGGGTCCATGCGCAAGAGCCGCATCGAGACCGGACCGCCCATCGGAATGGCACTCTACCATGCATCCCAGTTCCTGCAGATGCAGGCTCAGCAGGCGTGCGATGACCAGATCATCTTCGATCAGCAATACGCTGCGCGAGCCCATCGGTGCACTCCCCTCTTTGCAGGATGACCGGCGCGAGTCGAAATTTATTGCTCGTCCGCAGCAGAGGGTAAACTCCCAGGAACACGCTCCCGGTAGCGCGATGCAAGACGTCCGACGGAGGTTGAGATGATGCTGGACTCGGGCTTCATGCCCCATGGTATGTGCTACCTGTGGCGGCCGGGCGTACTCACCCTGCACGTCGCCTCCGACGCGTTGATCACGCTCGCCTACTTTTCGATTCCTTTCACGCTTCTGTACTTCGTACGCCGGCGCAAGGACCTCGAGTTCAACTGGATGTTCGTCTGCTTCGCGATCTTCATCGTGGCCTGTGGCACCACACACTTCATGGAGATCTGGACGATCTGGTATCCCATGTACTGGCTATCCGGTGCGATCAAGGCGGTGACCGCCCTGGCCTCCGTGCCGACGGCCATACTCCTGGTGAAGCTGATCCCTGAGGCGCTGCGCCTGCCGAGTCCTGCGGCCCTGCGCACCGCCAACGATGAGGTTCGGCGCATGAACGACGAGTTGGAGAGACGGGTCGCCGAGCGTACCGCGCAGCTCGAGGCTGCGAATCAGCGACTCTTGCTGGAAGCGCGGCAGCGGCAGCATGCCGAGGAGACGAAGCGTTCCAGCGAAGAGCTGCTGCAAGCCATTGCCGACAACTCCCTCGCGGTGATCTACGTAAAAGATCTGCAAGGTCGGTATCTTTTGGTCAACCGGCGCTTCGAGGAGATTTTTCAGCGCAGTCGCGCCGGCACCCTCGGTCGGACCGACTATGACTTCTTTTCGAAAGATACCGCGGATGCCTTGCGAGCCATGGATGAGCGGGTCGCCACTGCCGATAACACTTTGACGGAGGAGGAAACCGCTCCAGTGGCTGACGGGACTATTCATACCTATCTTTCCATCAAGTGCCCGCTACGAGACCCGACGGGCAAGCCGTATGCGGTATTCGGCATCTCCACCGACATCACCGATCGCAAGCAGGCTGAAGTGAGGCTGCGCGCGCAGCTCGAGCGCCTCGCACTCCTTGACCGGACCACGCGCGCCATTGCCGAGCGGCTGGACCTGCGCAGCATCCTCCAAGTGGTGATCGGAAGTCTGGAAAATGAGCTGCCCATCGATTTCGGCTGTGTCTGTCTGTGCGAGCCGGGCCACCCCGTACTGAGAGTTGCCGGCGTTGGTTTGAAGAGCGCTGCGCTCGCCGCGCAGCTCGCAATGCCGGAACAGACTGAAATCGAGATCGATCAGAACGGCCTGTCGCGCTGCTTGCGGGGGCAACTCGTCCACGAACCGGACATCACCGGATCGGCATTTCCGTTTCCCCGGCGCCTCGCCGGCGGCGGGTTGGGCTCGTTGGTCTTTGCTCCCTTGACCCTGGAGAGCAAAGTGTTTGGCGTTCTGGTCGCCGCGCGGCGCGGGGTGCAGCGATTCAGCAGCAGCGACTGTGAATTCCTGCGGCAGCTGAGTGAACACCTGGCACTTGCCATGCACCAAGCGGAACTGTACGTGGCGTTGCAACGTGCGTATGACGACCTGCGCACGACGCAACAGAGCGTGATGCAGCAAGAGCGATTGAGAGCCCTCGGCCAGTTGGCGAGCGGGGTCGCTCATGACATCAACAATGCGCTATCTCCCGCTACATTGTACGTCCAGATGCTGCTCGAGCGGGACACGAGCCTCGGCAAGGAGGCGAAGCATTATCTCTCGGTGGTACAACAGGCGATTGACGATGCCGCACAAACAGTAGTCCGCATGAGAGAGTTTTCGCGACAGCGCGAACCCCAACTCACCCTTGGCCCTGTCGATCTGAACCGCATTCTGGAGCAAGTCGTCGATCTCACACGCGCTCGTTGGAACACGATTCCACAGGAGCGGGGCATTGTCATCGAGCTCAAAATCGAGCTTGCCTCCCAGTTACCGGCGGTGGTCGGCGTCGAAAGCGAGATTCGGGATGCGCTGACGAATCTCGTCCTGAACGCGGTCGACGCCATGCCTGGCGGCGGCACACTGACTCTGCGCTCGCGCGCCATTACACCCGATCAGGTCCGAGTCGATGTGATCGACACGGGAGTCGGTATGGACGAAACGACGCGAACCCGCTGCCTCGAGCCCTTCTTTACAACCAAGGGAGCCAGGGGGACCGGACTCGGCCTCGCAATGGTATACGGCATGGTGGAACGCCATGGCGGCGAGATGCGGATCGAGAGCGAGCCCGGCAAAGGCACCTCGATCCAACTTGACTTCCCGACGGCCGTGAACCCCGTCGACACGCGCGGCGGCTTGCGCCCGCCACAGCAGCTCAGACCTCTGCGCATTCTGTTCATCGATGATGATCCGATCATGCTGAGGTCCTTGCGCGACACACTCGAGCGCGACGCCCACATTGTCATGATCGCGGACGGCGGCCAAAAAGGACTCGAGGCGTTTGCGGCCGCGTTGGCACGCGGTGACCGGTTCGATGTGGTCATCACTGACCTCGGTATGCCCCACGTCGATGGCCGCAAAGTTGCCGCTGCCGTCAAAGCCGCCGCGCCCGAGGTGCCCGTCATTCTGCTGACCGGGTGGGGACATCGTTTGCTCGCCGAGAACGACACGCCGGCGCATGTGGACCGCGTGCTCAGCAAGCCACCGAAGCTGGCCGTACTTCGGCAAACTATCGCGGAGCTGCTGGCCGCAGTATCCGGTGTAAGCCCTGCGGCACAAATTCCGCGAGACTGAGCAGATCGCCGTGGCCGAGCAGTTCAACCACTACATCCGCAGGCAGCTAGAACGCGTAACGCCCGTATAACCCGTAGGTGCGAGGTTGATTGGTCAGGTAGCCGACACGCGCGCTGCGTCCGCGTTCGTAGTCGAGCGCCAACTCGGCATTCTTGTCGGTGATGTTATTGATGTAAGCAGCCAGCTGCCAGGTATCGGTCTTCAGCCCGAAACGCAGGTTAGCGAGCGTGTAGCCCGGCAGCTCGGGATTGAACGTGATCAGGGAGGTGGAGTACGGTCCTCCCAGCACCTTCAGGGGCGCTGCGTTCGGATGCGCGGGGGAAGGACAACCCGCACAGATCTCCCCGAACCCGGGCTCCTCGTTCTCGAATTGCGAGAACGACGACCCGACATATTGAACCGTAAAGTTGGCGAAGAAATCCTCGCTACCGAATCTCGGCAGAGTGACCGGCAGAGTGTATCCCACACTGGCCGCCACCTGCTGCCGCGGCGCCGTTGGCAGGCGATTGCCGTCGGCCAGACCACCCACCACCACGGTGTTGCCATTCTGGTCCGTCGAAGTGACCGATGAAGTCAGCTTCGCATCGATGAGCGTCCCCGACAGTCCGAAGTCCCAATTCGCATTCGGCCTGGCAAACAGCTCCGCCTCTATACCCTCGCTGCGTGCAGTGGGTACATTGAACACCACACGTGACGAACAAGTCCCCGCGGTCGTCGTGGCCTGCAGGTCTTGGATCTCATCGTAGAACACCGAAAGATTGAACGTGACCCGCTTATCGAGCCATTGTGTCTTGGCGCCGAGCTCGTAATTCCAGTTCTTCTCATCCTTCCAGTTCGGCTCGTTACCGAACACGGTCCGGTCTGTCGGCGAGCACAGCGGCAGATTGATCGGATCATTGATGCCTCCGAGGCGGAAGCCACGAGCCGCCTGGGCGTTGAACTGGATGTCATCGTTGAGCTTGTACGTCAGAATCCCACGCGGCGAGAAGCCATGCGAATCGGTAGAATTTTGCACCGGGCCTGGTACGCCGGGACTGGTAAATGTCTCACCGGCAAATGCGCCCGCGAACAGTACGCTCTTGTCTTCAGTAAATTTGTAGTAGCGCAAGCCCCCCGTCAGCCCCCACTGTGGAGTCATGTGCCAGGTGGCTTCCCCGAACCCGGCGTATTGTTTGAGCCTGTAGCTCAAATCCGAGAAGAATGGAGTGTCAGGCGGAGCGTTCGTGGCCGAGCTGGGCGTTGAAATCAGCGCGTCATACCCGGGAGTTGGCAAATCCTGGCCGTAGCGGCGGTCGACATGCTGAAAGAAAGCACCGCCCAGCCAGTCCACCGTTCCCGTGCCGTTGGAAGCCAGACGCACTTCCTGCGAAATCACATTGAGCCCCGTGCGATCGGAGAGTGGCGAATTGATGCGCGCGCCGGCTTCGGTACCTGGGACGTCTCCCAGGAGATCAACAGTCACGCTACCGGAAAGTTGGGTCGCGTCGCGTAGCACGCGCACGTTACGGTGGGTATACGAGGTGATGGAGGTGAGCGTTGCGAAACCCAGGTCGTAGTCGACCTTCAGATCGGTGAGCAGGAACTGATCGAGCAGGCCCTCACGCTGTTGGGTGTACTGCGACAGGTTGCCGAGGGTCACCGGCAGCACCGTGGCGTACGGATTCGCCAGGATGTTGTAGAGGTCGACGCGCGGGAAACCGTCGGTCGTCAGGTTTTGATACACCACGCGCGGCGTAACCGAAAGCCGGTCGGTGGGCTTGAGCAGAAACGACAGCCGCACACCCGTCCGATCGCCGTCGTTGACCGCCTTGTTGATGCCGCCTCCGGGCTGAACAGCATCGATGAATCCCGGCAAGTGATGCCAGTAGACCACGAGGCGTGCGGCGGCAACCTCGCTGAGAGGAATATTGAGCGCCCCTCTGACAGAGCCGCCCTGATCGCCGTGCATGACGTCCTCAAAGGAGGCATCCGTGATCATCTCGAGCTTCCCGATCTTCGGTTGCCTGGTGATGTAGCGAACCGTACCCGACTCTGATCCGGCGCCAAATAGCGTGCCCTGCGGACCGCGCAGCACCTCGAAGCGGTCCAGGTCGAACAGCTCCAGGTCAGGTGTGAAAAGTGCAACGGAAATGGGTGATTCGTCGAGGTAGACACCCACCTGCTCCTTGACGCCCGGCTGATCGCGGATGACCTGGCCGGAACTGATGCCGCGGATCGCTATCTGGCTTTGTCCGGGACCAAGGTCGGCCGCGGCGAAACCGGCGATGTTGCGGGCGAGATCGATGAGACTCTCACTGCCGGTATTGCGAATCTGCGCTTCGCTGCTGGCAGAGACGGAGAATGGGACATCCTGCAGATTAGCCGCGCGCTTTTGCGCGGTGACAATGACTTCCTCCATGCTGACCGGCGCCTCGGCCGCCTCATCAGCGGCTGCTGCCAAGGCAGGCAAGATCCACCCGCCCAGCGCCAACAATACGATCAACGTCCTGCCAATGCCCGATCGAACGACACGCATTGCGTGGTCTCCCTTCGAAAGTTCGATGCTGCAAGGTTTGTTTGTTGTTTTGACGATCCGTCGCAAACGTGTCTCGACGATAATATAAATTGGAGGGTCAAGGGAAGTGCCCCCGCGCGCACGTCGGCCGGTGTCGGATTTATTCAAGCGCCAGCCGGCCTATGAGGAGCCCTAAGGAGGCCGCTGCAACAGATGCGAGCAGCACCGCCCCCTTCGCTGCCGCCAGCAGCTCAGGTTGCGGGAGAGCCAGGCCGGCTATAAACACTGACATCGTGAAGCCAATGCCTCCCAGACAGCCGAGCACCAGCAGATGGCGCCAGCGGATTTCACCTGGCAAGGCACACACCCCCGACCTCAAACACAGGCCCACTGCCGTCACGATGCCAAGCGGTTTGCCGATTACCAGGCCGAGCACGACACCGGCGCCGAGTGAGAGTGCCGCGCCCGAGGCTGTCGCCAGGCCGTGCAGGTCGACTCCGGCGTTTGCCAAAGCGAACAGGGGCATGATGACGAAGGCGACCCAGGGATGCAGCGCACTCTTGAGGCGGGTACAGACACACTCGCTCGCATCGACGTCGCTGCGCACCGGTGTCAACAAACCGAGGATCACACCCGCCAAGGTTGGATGAACACCCGCGCGGCCAAGGCCATACCATAATATCGCCCCGGGCAAAACATACCAGGCGGCGTGCTCGCGGCCGCAGCGCTGCAACACCAGCACCATCGCAATTGCCCCCAGGCAGACGGCTATTCCAACAATCCCGAATCCGTTCGAGTAATAGAGGGCAATGATCACAATCGCACCAATGTCATCGACGATTGCAAGCGTGAGCAGCAGGACTCGCAGTGTCCGGGGAACGCGCCGTCCCAACAATGTGAGGACGCCCACGGCAAAGGCGATATCGGTCGCGGTTGGGATCGCCCAACCTTGCCGCAGGGGTGAGGCGGAGTTGAGCGCAAGGTACACCAGGGCGGGAGCAACGATGCCGCCCAAAGCGGCGACGACCGGTAGAGTCGCTACTCTGAGCTGCGACAGGACCCCATCGTGCAGCTCGCCACGGATCTCGAGCCCGACAAGAAGAAAGAAGAAGGTCATGAGCCCTTCATTGATCCAGAACCCGACCGAATGCACGCCGACCCACGGGCTCAATTGCAGAGGCACGGGCGTTTGCCACAGAAGGAAGTACGCATTGGACGCCGTGGTATTCGCCCACAGGAGGGCGGCAGCCGCTGCTAGCACTAGCAGTGCCGTGCTGGCCGCTTCGACGCGGAGGAATTGCTCCAGAGGACGGAGAATGGCACCGAGGGTGAGACGCTCGGGGGGACGGGCGGACTGCTGAGTCACGGGCACGTGCCTACAGCACCGGCGGCCCGACCGATGCTGTTGCCTGCCCGCGCCTGGATTGGCGCCGGCACCCTGCACATATTAGACAACGCTGCCTGGGACGCGTTCAAGCGCCCAGGCAGCGTGATGACTCGGGTGGCAACGGCGCCAGAATCGCCTGTACGGCTTTACGGAATCGGCTGCTCGGCTTGCTGAATGTCCTGGTCCGAAACATCCTTCTTGGCCCAGCTACTGCAGCCGGGAACGTCCAGGCAGTCGTTGCGTTAGTTTGCCGGTGCGCTGCCGCGCAGCGTTGGTTTCGTTGCCATGGCATTCCACTGCATCGCAGCATCGGGCGCAGCCAGCCATGATTCCCCCTTACCTTCCCGTGGCGCCATCGCGCGCCGCGGATGTTGGGGAGGGCAGAGCTGCGCTTGCGGTGCCGTCCACCAGCAACGCAAGAGCGTCAGAGCCATCCATCGCCTCAAATCCCGGCAACGGATTCCCGGCAAACAGATATTGCGGCTGAAATCCCCCCAGCAGTTGCAACGAGCGCAAGTCTTGAATGTTGAGCTCGTGATGGAGGAAGGTCGCCAGCTTGCGCCGGCGTAGCTCCGCGAGCGTGCGGTTCAAATGGACTGCTGAAAGAGCCAGAGCGTCAGCCAGATCGGTCTGTCTCATCGGAATATCACAGACTCCTTCGCGTGCGAAGCCGAGACAGTGCAATCGGATGAACAGCTCGCACAGCAGATGCGCCGTGCGCTCCAGAGCGCCGCGGCGTCCAACGCTCAATAGCCACTGACGCAGAGTCGCCTGCTCGGTGGCGTCACTCAACTCCAGGGCCCGCGCTATACGCGGAAAGCGACGACGGACGGAATCCAGCTCTTCGCGCGAGTAGCAACCGATCTTGGCAGCTGACAGGGTGCCGACGCAGTGATCGCTGACCATCTCCCCCGCTCTGTAGCGGTCGCAGAACTCTCCAGGTAGCAGATATGCCAATATCTGCCGCCTGCCACTCGGCAATACGGCGTAGCGACAAGCGAAGCCCGCGAGCAGAACATCCACGCAGTCCGCTCTTTCCTCCTCTCGAGATATCTCCGAACCGCGCCCGAGGCGGCGTGGGCGCTGGCTAACCCCACCCAACGCGAGCTTCTCCTCGGACGAGAGGCGGCCGAATCTCTCCAGCTGCAGCA
>Ga0134126_10000412_pt1 | contig 55447 bp, 53 predicted proteins | sample KB31752_FD_96881 | JGI IMG/M metagenome (GOLD analysis project Ga0134126, IMG submission 96881) | Terrestrial soil microbial communities with excess Nitrogen fertilizer from Kellogg Biological Station, Michigan, USA - KB3-175-2 | ecosystem: Environmental > Terrestrial > Soil > Unclassified ...
GGCAAACTGGCAGACCGTCGAACGGTATGTGCAGCGGCAAGGGCAGCCTCACGACGATCTCCGGCAGCTCCGAATGTTTTAGTTCTGTGATACCCCGCAGCTTGCTGCGGGGAGCTTCATTTCGGTTCCGGCATTGCTGAAAAGGCTGGTTTTTCGGATGCTGTTTCTGTACTTTAGGTGATATTCGAGCAAGATCTGGAGGTACCCCCTCTTTAGAGGTAAAGCAATACCACAAGAGAATGCGTTAAGCTGCTGACCGTAGCGGAGGAACAAAAATTCTCAGTGTGGAGATGCGATGTCGTTTGTGAGCGATTTGAGGTGTCGGTGGATATGGCTCACGAAAGAAGTATACTCTCGATCCAAGAAACATACGAAGAAGGAATCGTGCCTCAACAATAACACCACCAAGCGAGGTGAGAGAAAAATGAAAACCGCGAAAGAAGTCTATGCTCGACCAGTCCTTACGAAACATGGCCTGTTGCGTGACATCACCGCGTCCTTTTCCGGTGGCGGCGGCGGGATAAAAGGCCGTATCGAAGAGATTATCTGTCGGGTTTTCCCTCAGCTCCCGCGCTGCAACTAGAACCGCCTAGTCGCTGGTCAGTCCAGTATGGATTGACCAGCGCATCCTCCGGAATGAGGATTTCGCAGCTGACCGCTACCCCTCTCGTCATTCACAAATAATAAGAAACACCGCTTCCATAAGAAACGGAGTAAAAGGGCCACCCCCGGTAGAGGGTGGCCCTTTGTTTTTTGGGAATGATGCAGCTTAGTGGGTCATTGGATCGTCTTGCTGACCTCGTTGGAGGGGGTACTCTCACCGGCACTGTTATAGGCCGTGACGGCGAAATAGTACATCCGGCCCACGGTCAAACTGTTCACAGTCGAGGAGGTGACCTTGCCCACCGTCACGGTTCGTGAATAGAGATGGGGCGCCTCTCCCACGTATACTTTATAGCCGCTGACCGAGGTGCTGGTGACCGCGTTCCACGTGAGTGTGGCGGTAGATGTCACGGGCGGAGACGACGAGGGAGGGGGCACAGTAGCGGGCGAGACAATCAACGTCACCGGGACGACCTTACTGCCCCAGGTGCCCATCTTAATCGTGATATTCGCTTTGTAGGTGCCGGCTCCGAGTCCACTAGCGGGGCAGTTAACGATGACTTTTGCACTTGTCGTCTTAATGGTGGCTGTTTGCGGAGATTCCCAAAGCCAGGTGGCATTGTCAGAGGTGGTGAGCGTCGCCGGGGTCGAACCACTCCGATAGACGTATAAGAGTTGACTGTAGGGATTGGGCCCCCCTTGCACCGCATGAAACGTCAACGCGGTCCTGCTCGTCGTGAGCGCCAAGCCTTCAGCAGCAAATCCTAGGCAGAGAATCGCCGTGAGGCCAAATACCTGCCAGTATCTCGAGGGGACCAGGGCACGAGTCGGAGGATGAGAGCGTACGGCTTGATAAGTGTGTGCCTCAAAAAAGTGTCGCATGATCATTGGCCTTTCCTCGTAAGAGGTGTTCTACTAAAGAATTTCTGAACGATGGTTACTCATCAAAGCCCCCGAAACTGGGTGCTCTGAGTCGTAACCTCCTGCGTCCGCTGGGTCACGCGAGGATGTGTGCGGGTCCGATGGTGAGGCTGTCGGCCCCCTTCCGATTTGTCTGGCTCCGGCATCCAGGGGCCGATTTCGGTCACTCGGACCAGGACCGTATTCCTGGTCCCGCTTCGTCAGTTGACTATGGTTGCAGTCAGTACGTACTCCAACCGGTCCAGATGCGTGGCAACTCGGTTCCGCCAAGAGTCCATTGAACCACTCGATGAAGAGGTCGCTTTCCCGTGCAACCAGATGATTAAGAGTAAGCCTATGACGAAGTCTGTCTCTTAAGATTCAACCGGAGGCGTTACCGCCGTGATCTCATTCGAGCAGAGGCTCTCAGACTCGTTGAACGCACGGATAGCGAAAAAATATCGTGTGTTGGGTTCGAGCCCGGTAATCGTTGCGGGGGGAGCCTCAACGGCTTGACTTTCCCCGGAAGAGCACGAACTTGGTTCTTCCGAACTTGACTCTTCTGAGCTTGGTTCTTCTGAACTCGGTTCTTCTGATGAACGCTTTCCGTAGTAGATGTGGTAACCGGCTACTTTGATGTCAGAGGGACGATCCCAGGTCAAATGTGCGGTAACTCCCTCTGGCGTTGAAGTCATGGTAATCGTAGGGTCTTCTTCTCCTTCTCCGCCGGAATCCGCCACTGCGGAATGAGAAGCTGGATCCGAATCCAATTCTTCCCTAGCGTCCGTTGGTGTAGAAAGGCTGGAAACCATCGGTCCTCCCGCTCCTTCATTTGAGCAGCCAGCCAGTGACATAAGGAATGGAATTACAAGTATAAGAAGAGGCATCGAAAAGCTCGATTTCAGAGAGATAACGCCGGCCCAAGTCTTAACAGGCAACATAGAGACACTCCTATATTTGGTATGGAGCTGTGATGGTATTAAGTTCGCGCCCAGTAGTGATTAGTCCAAGGCAGAGAGCATCACCACCATTTTCGTTTTCCTAGGCGAAGGGGATCAGCAAAAGTGATGCCGAGAGAAACATGATTGATGAGGTTGATTTTTAAATGCCTAGAGTAGGTAGTTGAGACTTGAAAGTGTAGTGAAAGTGTAGAATGTGAAGGGCTCACCCTTCACAAAGATCAAGAAGGAACAGAAAATCCCAATGGGCACTCCTGGTTTTTGCTTGCCCGTTTCACACCTCGCCTGTGAGAGATTGAAAAAACCTATCCGCACTGTATTGTCTCCCGTATGATTCATATCGTTGCGGCAACCATGTGTTTCAGCACATAGGGTTGGAGATCGATAATGCCGGCTGTTCGGATCGTGACAGAAGAGGAAGTACCTTGCTCATCCATCATGACCGTACACACTTCTGCTATGAGCGCCTGGACCTATATCGGGTAACTATGGTACTGCTCGCAATGATCAGTACATGGCTGGTCTGGTTTTCAGCCTTTATTCACAGGAATCTTCAAGAGGGAGATATTCGAGCAGCTTGCCGGCGAGCCAGACAGAAAACGGCTGACCAGTGTTTTGATACGGTGATCATTCAGAAGGAAGGGATACGGCGTTGATGGAAGTGCGGCAGGTGCATGCTAAGGTGTGCTCAGTAATGGCCTTTCTGTTGCTGATGACTTTGTCTGCCCCAAGCTGGGGGCAAAATTCTGATCCTCAAGTACAGCCGCGCGTGGAATTATCTATGAGGTCGTGGTTGTTTACGGCGGGTGAAACACAATGGAGTCATAATGCTTCTGGGCTCGACCCACGACTTGGTGACCCTACCTCTAAACTCACGTATAAGGACAACGATACCCAGCTTGTTGGGCTAGGAGCGAAAGTGCATGTGAATCGTCGATTGTTCTTGGACGGAGCGTTTGGCTTCTCCGTCGATTTTGATCGAGGCTCATTGATCGATGATGATTATCTAGCAGGACGACGATTGTACTCTCGCACAAGCAGCGACATCACTGGGAAGGGAACCTGGTATGTCCAGGCAAATGCGGGGTATCGCGCAGTCGAATTTCCGAACGGCCGCGGACATTTCGATGTGCTGGCAGGGTTACAGTATTGGAGAACGACCTACGAGGCAACCGGGTTTAATCGAATCGTTTGCGATTCGTCAGTCATTGATTGCAATCCCCATACGTCTAGCCTTCCCGTGATCAAGAATACGACCCATTGGATTACGCCGCTACATGTCGGGGGGCAACTCGAATATCGAGTCATGCAGAGAGTCAGCGCAAATTTCAGGATGACATTTTCACCCGTCAGCGTCGTCTTCAACGAAGACATCCATTTTCAACGTGGCGATTTGCAACAGGACCCGAGCTTTTCTATGTGGGGTCTCGGAGTAGGTGTGAGTGCCGAACCCTCAATAAGTATCAGACTGACCAATCATCTTTCGTTCACAGGTGGGTATCGCGTCATGTGGAACAGGACCTATTGGGGTAGATGGGAAAGTCATCCCATCGGAAGCGGGTCTGTGAACGCTCCTCTTACTGAGCTTCAAACTCTTCGCCATGGTGTCATCGTCGGGCTGACCGGGTTCTTTTAGATTGCTCAAATGGTGGACGAGCTATCGTCTCGGGCGTCCGGCCGGTAGGGTTTCTTCTTCATACTCAAGGAAGAGTCGCTTGGTCTCTGGATGGAGTTGACTGGGGTGGCCGTAGGGGATCCCCAACGTTCTAAACAGCGGCGTCAATTTTCCGTTGGGATGCAGATAACCGGCTCTGAGGGGCACGGAGCGTTTACTATGACGTACGAGCCGGCAGACGGTGGATCGGATGGAGGTCAGCCAATCGGCGATGTCCTGCGGATTGCCGATCGAGGCAGAAAGTAACAACAATCTGGCCTGTGAAGGACAAAAGATGATGGTTTCTTCCCACACCACTCCTCGCTCAGGATCGGCGAGGTATTGCGATTCGTCCAAAATCACCAGTCCCAATGTATCCAATCTGATATCGATCTCCCCGCTTGCGGCATCATAGAGCAGGTTGCGCAAAATTTCCGTGGTCATGATAAGCAGCGGCGCTTGCCCGTTCTCCTGGCGATCTCCGGTGAGAATGCCGACCTTATCAGGACCGAAGATCCGAGAAAAATCCGTATATTTTGTGTTGGACAAGGCCTTGAGCGGTGATGTGTAAATGACCGTGCGATTGTTGTCTATGGCTCGGCGGGCCGCTTCAACAGCTACATATGTCTTTCCGCTGCCGGTAGGAACGCTGATCACGACGTCGGTTTCATTCAGAGCGGACAAGGCCTCGCTCTGCCAGGGGTCCGGCACAAATGGTTGCGGAGAAGGAACACCGAGGCCTTCCAGCCAGGTCGATAGTGAGACGGCGGTTTCAGCACATTCCCGCTCTGCTCCACGTGGCGACGCTTTCTTGTGAGTGATCGCCGGCGGACGGTGGATGTGGGACAATCCGGATTCTGATTGAGAGTGCTGCTCCCCGATCAAGGTCTGGAGATCGGATTCGAGGCCGACACGATTCTGGCCTGAATGCTGAAGAAGCAGCTCGATCAGTCGTTTCTTGCCGGCACGAAAGTGCCGATGGACTCGTCCACGGGCCAGGCGATGCAAGAGCGCCACAGGTTGTTGGGCAAGCAGTTGTTCAAGCTCGTCGGTATTCATGCTTTGAAGTGTTGAGGGCTGAGTGCTGAGGACTGAGTCGCAGGACAGCTCAGTCCTGAATCCTCGGCCCTCAGTCCTACACGGCTCACGGCAGTTCCTCCAACACTCCCCGTCGGATCGACGTGATCGCTTGCGAAGCGGATCCAGCGAGGCCGGGATGCGTAGATTTTAAGGTCTTCACCTGTGACAAAAACTCCAGGGTTCTAGCCAGTAATCGATAGATATCGCCTTCTGCCATCGTGGTCAGTCGACAGAGTCCGATCCATGTAAGGGTAGGGTCGGCGACCCAACGCTCTACCAACGCCGCCACATCGGCTCGTAGGAGAGGCGGATCTTCATAGGGAGATAAACTCTCCGCCAACTTCCGAACCTGTCCGAGCAAGGAACTCAGCCCCGGACTGATGCGCGGAAACGCGCCGGGTCGATCATCATCGTGGGCCAGACTGGCCAAGATCCCGGCGAGGAGGGACGGGTCTGCTCCCGTAAAGGCGTCGGCGCGGATCAGTTCGGTAATCAGCAGCGAATGATCGATCCGGATAAGCCTCGCCCATTCTCCTTCTGCCGTCAATTGGGTCGCCAGGGTGAGGTACCCGAATTTCTGCAACACGTCCACGCGCTCTTGGAAGCGATGCCATAAACTGGTTCGCAGCGCTTGTATGGATTTCGTATGGCGCTGTTGTTCCTGGCGAAGTCGCGACGCAATCACGAAGTCTTTCTGGCAGGCTGGTCGCGAAGGACACGTCGGGCAGGGGAATTCGCCCAACGATTGGACGATGGCATCGGGCAGGGGCTCGATACTGGTGGATCGGAGTATGGGCAGCACGGGCAAACGCGATGGAAGTTCTTCTAATTGATGGCTGAGTCGATCGAAGGTTTCGGTGGGACACCAAGGATAGGTCGGCGTCTCCGCGCAGTCGTACGTGCGGTCGTAGATTTCTTTCACGCTGGTGACAGGGCATTCGGTGACGGCGTTGTCCGGTCGTAAGACGGTGAGCATGGAATTCTTTTGACCCTTACTCCGATATTGTCGGAGCACAATCCCGCGTCCTCTGCTGAGTCCTACGACACGCCCAGGCGTCAGAAACGGCAACCGGGCTGAAATCTCCGGTGATTCCGACCGATGCGTCTGATGCCGCGTGTGGCGGTGTCTTCGCGCATGGTCGAAGGTGTGCCATTGAGTGATCCAGTCCGTACAGACGCGAGGACCGAACGGTTCCATCTGCGCACGGAGTGCGTCGAGTTTTTGCTCGAGGAGTTCAGCGCGCTGATTCAGTTGGAATTGAGCGAAACTCTTGGCCAGGATTCCTTGAATCTGCTCATGAGGATGGGCCTTCAAGAGGTTCAAGACCATCGGGTAACTGATGGTAAACTGGCTGTCGATGGCTTCCGGCTGTCCGGTCAACCCTTTGGTCAGAACCGTCAGATCGATATAAGGAGAGGGAGTCACGATCGCGAACCCCACGTGATCTTTTCCGCGGCGGCCGGCTCGTCCGGCGATTTGCTGGACTTCACCGATGGTGAGGTCGGTGAAGTCACGGGACTTGCGGATACTCGATTGGGTGATCACGACCGTGCGGGCTGGAAAATCGACACCCGCCGCCAAGGTCGTCGTCGCGAATACTGCATCGAGATGGCCTTGTCGCATCAGCTCTTCGATCGCGATTTTCCAAGAAGGCAGATGCCCGGCATGATGCGCGGCAATCCCGATTCGCATCACAATGGGAATCAATGGGTGCTCAGCAATACTGGGGTACTGAACCGTGATCCGTTCAAGCGCGACGGCGATCGCCTCCTGCCGTGCCGAAGGGAGCACGAGATCGGCATGGTCAAAGGTCTCCATGGCCTCGTCACAGGCTCGGCGCGAGGTGAGAAACACGATGGCCGGCGTGAGATGCTTGTGGCGGAGCGCAGTGATGAGATCAACAGGATGGATCGACGGCGGCATGCAGCTTCATTCCCTTTGAAATGACCACGAGGTCTGATTCCGTGACGGTAAATCGTTGCGTATCGGCCTCTCGGTTGTACCCGATTTCCGTATGAGGAGGGATCGTCACATCCTTATCGATGATGGCGCGTCTGATGCGGCTCTGCGCGCCGATGGTCACATTTTCCATGATAATGGATTCACGGACATCCGCATGATCTTGCACGCGGACGTTCGGGGACAATACCGAATTTTGGACCCGGCCGCCCGACACGATGCAGCCGCCGCAGACGATCGAATCGAGGGCGACTCCCATCCGTCCTCCCTGAAAATCCTGGGCGAAGACAAACTTGGCCGGTGGAAACTGTCCTTGATAGGTTCGGATCGGCCATTCGGAATCGTACAGGTTAAATTGAGGATCGACGGCGACCAAATCCATGTTCGCTTCCCAGTAGGCGTCGAGCGTTCCAATGTCGCGCCAGTACTGGACAGCCTTTCTATTCGCATCTTGAAATTTGAAGGCATAGACACGCCCCCGTTCGATCATTCCGGGAATGATATTTTTCCCGAAATCATGCGCGCCGCCCTCTCGTGCGTCTGCGATCAGGTGTTCTCGGATTGCCTTTGTGCGGAACAGATAGATGCCCATCGACGCAAAAGCATGGGCGGGGTCATTAGGGAGTGGAATGGGATGCGCCGGCTTTTCATCGAAGCGGGTAATCCGGTAGTCTTCGTCCACCGCGATGACTCCGAAGCGAGTGGCCTCCTGGACGGGAATGTCGATGGCGCCGACGATCGCATCCGCGCTCTTGGCGATGAGCCAGTGGTACATCTCCGCATAGTTCATCTTGTAAATGTGATCGCCGGCGAGGATCAGCAGGAACTCCGGCTGTTCTCCATCGATCAAGAACATGTTCTGATACACGGCGTCCGCGGTGCCACGGTACCAATCTTCGCTGATGCGCTGTTGAGGAGGGACTGAGGCGATATACTCGCCGAGCTCAGCATTGAGAATATTCCAGCCGGTCCGGATATGGCGATCGAGCGAGTGCGATTTGTATTGAATGAGAACGACGATCTTACGGAGTCCTGAGTTCAGGCAGTTGCTTAGGGTAAAATCGATGATACGATATTTCCCTCCAAAGGGAACAGCCGGCTTTGCGCGTTGGTCCGTCAGCGGAAAGAGTCGCTCGCCTTTTCCGCCGGCCAAGACCATGGTGAAAATGTTCTTCATCGGCCGAATTCTAGCAGGACCTCCATAAAATAGAAAGGAAGCGGAATCGTTGACTTCCCGTTCCATGCGGATAATACTAGCCACCAGAACACCGAGCATCTTGGATCAGTTGGTCCATGAACAAAGGAGCGAGCATGAAGCGAGATGTCGTTGTCGCGGCTCTCCCAGGAGTCGATTCCAGGCGTGTGACGAAACTTCCTGAGAAATCCTCAGGCCCATTACGCAACATGGCCTGGCGCATGGAAAAGTTAGAGGGGCAGATACAGAAGCTGTCCGAACTGGTTCGGGACCATGCCGAAGATATGGATCGTCTGGTGAAGATTGTCGCAGAAAATAGCGACATCCTCCGTCGGCAGTTGCTTCGGAAGCATCATGAGAAAATTCGCGTGAGGAAACATTTGCGGGAGGCAGACGCTTCCACGGAACGTTGATGGTCGTTCGACGTCTCGCCGGTTACTCCACTGTTCTCCATTCTCAACTCTCAACCTCGTGCACATCAGGATTTCTAGGAACCTCTTTCATTGCCCTATCTATGAGTACATCGAGTATAATTTGCCGGGCCTCCTACGGTCGGAGAAGAGACGCCTTCGCATATACACCGTATATGGCGTGATGAGAACATGGGTCGACGACTACGTATTGCCTCCCTTTGCCTCGCCATCTCATACGGCATTTTCGTTGGTGGTGAGTCCCTGTCAGCCGGACAGTTGATGAGCGTCGGTTCGGATGAGATACCACCGGTTACCATACCCTCGGCACACACTCTACGCATGAGCCTTGAAGAGGCGATCGGGCTCTTTTTACGTCAGAACCTCGATCTGTTAATCGTGAAATATGGGATTGAGTTCAGCAAGGGACAGCAGATTACCGCCCGACTGTTTCCTAATCCCGTTGCCTCAATGGGACTAGTGAGCTCTCCGGTCCAGGGCCGCACGCTAGGGAACAGCGGACAGATCGCTCCGCAGATCCAGCAGTTGTTCGAGTTGGCGGGGAAACGAGGTTATCGGATCGAGAGCGCGGAATATGGACTGCAGTCTGCGGAGGCCGCCTTTGAAGATGCGGTTCGGCAACTGAGTTTCGCCGTCAAAGATGCCTATTACCGTGTTCAATTGGCGCGGAGACGGTTGGTTTTGGCGGAAGAAAATAGAGATCGTTTCTCACGGATCCTCGAAGTCAACACGATTCGATTCAAGAAGGGCTATATTGCCGAGGTCGATTTGATCCGTATCCGGTTGCAGTTTATCGATTTCCACTCCCAAGTGATTCAGGCTATTCAAGAAGCGCAGTCGGCTCAATCGGATCTTCGGCAATTGTTACGGATTTCCCCGACGAGCGAGTTGGATCTCACCACCGAACTGGATTACAAGCGTGTGGATCCCGACATGGTCAAGCTCCGTATCATTGCCGTCGACGGACGACCTGATGTTCGTGCGAAACGGTCTACGCTGTCACAGCGCGAGGCCGAACTGAAGCTCGCCAAAGCGCACCGGATTCCCGATGTCACCGTCGGCGCGGGCTATGACATTCAAGGCTCGCATGGACCCGACAACCCGAATCAGATGGCGTTCAGTCTCGGCATGCCGCTGCCATTGTTCAATCGCAATCAAGGCGGTATCATGCAGGCGGAAGCCGCGATGCGGGCTGCGGGAGCGGACCTCGACAAGACGCTGAATCAAGTCGAGAATCAAGTGGATGTCGCCTATCGCAACTTGATCGAAAGTCGTCGATTGGTCGAAGCGTTCCGGGGAGGAGTGCTTGATGATGCGCGATCGACGATTGCGATCGTGGAGCGAGCCTATGAACGGGGTGGAGTCACTCTGCTTGATTTGCTCGACGCGGCCAGGACGTCGAGGATGATTCAGCAAAGTTATATTGAAGCGCTGTTCAATTACCAACGGACTGTGATTCAACTGGAGAGTGCGGTCGGACGGGACATCACATCATGATGCAGCCGGCAAGAATCGGATTGAGGTCTCAGATTCACAGATGAAAGACTTTCTGAGGTGTTCCGGCAACCCATTCTCCCGTCTTCCCTTAGTCTTCGCCTTAATCTGGGTCGTACTATTTCTCTCCACATGCGGTCAAAGCGACCAGCCTCCGAGACTCGATGCGGCGACACACCAACCTGCCAAGAACGGGATGCTGTCACATGTCGAGACGATGATCGTCGAGTACAGTTCATCTCGGCAAGGTCTCACGCTGTCGGGCAAGATCGCCTACGGTGAAGACCGGTACTCGCGGATTTCCTCCCCTTTACAGGGGCGTGTCGTGGAAGTGCGAGCCCGTCTGGGGGGGAGGGTGAAAGCCGGGGATGTCTTACTCATCGTGGATAGTCCGGATATCGCGCAAGCTTATTCAGAATATGTCAAGGAGGACTCCGAGTTACAGTATGCGACGAGGGCGTACGAATTAGCAAAAGACCTTTATGAAACCAAGGCACTGGCTTTAAAGGACTTGAAGCAAGCGGAGAATGAATTGGTCAAGGCTCGAGCGGAGTTTCGTCGCGCAAAAGAACAGTTGCTTTCGTTTAGGGTTGCGCCGGAAGAGTTGAACAAGCCGCTGGATAAGCAACAGATCACCTCACGATTCGAGATGAAGAGTCCGTTGACCGGGGTCGTCGTCGAGCGTACCGTCACGCCTGGTCAGTCGGTGAACGTAGATGCCAACCATGTGCTGTTCACCATCGCCGATCTCGACGTGCTGCAGGTTGTGGCCGATGTCTACGAGCGGGACCTCGCGCTCGTACGGGAAGGCCAGTCGGCTGTCGTGAAGGTGGAAGCGTATCCTGATGTTGAGTTTCCGGCCACAGTCATCGCGGTGGGAGACGTCGTCGATCCTTCGACAAGAACGATCAAAGTTCGGGCCCTCGTCAAAAATGAGGCGCGCGAACTGAAGCCGGAAATGTTTGCTCGGTTGCAACTCGATATCAGCGGCATCGGACCATTCCTCACCGTACCTCGCGAAGCGGTCCTGGAAGCAGACGGCAAACAGTTTGTCTATGTGGTTGAAGAAGGAAATCGGTATGTGAAGCGGGACGTGAAGACTGTGAATATCTCGCTGGATCAGACTCGCGTTCTCGAAGGACTGACGCAGGGAGAGCGGATCGTGACCAAAGGCGCAGTCTTGATAAAAGGGCAACAGATCAAGGGCACCTAATCGACGAGTCCATCCTGTCTCAGCAACGCCGCCGAGCACAATGAATCCATGATCGACAGAATCGTCGAGATCTCACTCGTACAGCGGTTCTTGGTTTGCACGCTTGGGTTTCTGCTCTTATTCGGGGGGCTTTATGCATTTCATCTCCTCGACATTGTGGCCTATCCTGACCCGTCCCCTCCGATGGTGGAGTTGATCACCCAACTTCCGGGATATTCGGCCGAGGAAATTGAGCGACAAATTACCATCCCCATTGAAGTCGCCTTGAGCGGAATCCCTGGATTAACCGATATCCGATCGCTCTCGATTTTCGGCCTCAGTGACGTCAAAGTGTACTTCGATTTCGACAGTGACATCTTTCGAGACCGCCAGGAGGTTTTGAACCGGCTCAACTCCGTTCAACTGCCTCAAGGAGTGCAGCCCATGCTTTCTCCCTGGTGGGCCATCGCCGAAATTTATCGGTATGAGTTGACCGGTCAGGACACGAGTTTGACCGATCTCAAAACCATTCAGGACTGGCAGGTCCAGCGGGCGTTCAAACGTGTGCCAGGTGTCATCGACGTGACGGCGTTCGGCGGCACCACGAAGGAATATCATGTCGATATTGACCCGGAGAAACTGATCAGCTACGACGTCAATCTTTCGCAAGTCATGGCCGCCTTGGCCAACAGCAACGCCAATGTCGGAGGCAATTATTTGACGATCGGCGCGCAGAGCTACAACATTAGAGGGTTGGGTCTCATTAATGATCTCGATGACATTGAAAACGTGATGGTGGCTGAAAAAGATGGAACGCCGATCTTCGTCAAGACCTTGGGGAAGGTGACCGTAGGGCATCGCGTGCGTCTTGGGAAAGTGGGGATTGATGATCACGACGATGTGGTGGAAGGAGTCGTGCTGCAGCAACGCGGCTATAAGGCCTTAACGGTCCTCGATAAAGTACGAGCCAAGGTCGAGGAGCTGAATGGGTTGAAATTGCCGTCCGGCGTCAAGATCAGGACGTTCTACGATCGAACAGCCTTGATCAACACGACCGTGAAGACGGTTACGGACATTCTTATCAGCGGTATGGTGCTCGTGTTTATCATCTTGGTCGTATTTCTCGGAGATCTCCGCGCGGCCTTTATTGTCGCACTAACCATTCCGCTCTCGCTGCTCTTTACCTTCACGATGATGGTGTTTGTCGGACAGTCGGCCAACTTGATATCATTGGGCGCGATCGACTTTGGGATCATCGTGGACGCGACGTTGGTCATGGTCGAATGCATCTTTCTCCAGTTGGCGCACCGGAAGACACAGGGGATCACGATTCACCAACATATCATCCGAGCCGCGGGCCAGGTCGGAAGGCCGATTGTCTTTTCCACGGCGATCATCGTAGTGGCTTTTGTACCACTGTTTACGATGACCGGAGTCCCTGGGAAGATTTTCGCGCCCATGTCCATTACATATGGGTTTGCCCTGTTTGGCGCACTCTTGATGGCATGTACGCTCGCGCCCGTCCTGTGTTCATTCCTCTTGCGCTCGTCAGTCAGAGAAACAGATACCGCCGTAGTCGGTGTCGTACGCAAAGCCAATGCAAGGGTTGTTGTATGGGCGTTGGAGCATAGGATCATGGTGGTTGGTGTTGCGACAGGCCTGGTGATGCTCGCGTTTCTGGCTTTGCAATCGTTGGGTGGTGAATTCATGCCGCCTCTGGAGGAAGGCAACTTATGGGTTCGAGCCACGATGCCCGTCGATATTTCTTTCGATCAGGCCGATCGACTGACCAACGAAATTCGTCGCGCGTTCCGGCAATCTCCCGAGGTGGAAACGGTCGTTTCACAGCTGGGACGGCCGGACGATGGGACGGACCCAACCAGCTTTTTTAACGGAGAATTTTTGGCGAATCTTAAACCCGCATCGCAATGGCGTCGAGGATTGAGCAAGGAAGATCTTATTGAAGAAATCGAGCACCGGCTGAAAACCATCCCCGGCGTTATTTTCAATTTTTCTCAGGTCATCGAAGATAACGTAGAAGAGGCGATGTCCGGCGTGAAAGGTGAGAACTCGATCAAATTATTCGGTTCCGATCTCAAAATCATGGATGCGAGGGCGGTCGAGATCGAATCGGTGATGAACACGGTTTTCGGCGTGAAGGACTTGGGCATCTTCCGGCTGATGGGTCAGCCGAATTTGCTGATTCAAGTCGATCGCGAAGCGAGCGCCCGTTATGGATTGCGGGTCTCCGATGTGAATGCGGTCGTTCAGGCCGCCATCGGTGGGCAAGCGGTGACCCAGGTGTATGAGGGAGAGAAGCTGTTCGATTTGGTCGTCAGGTTTCTTCCAGACTATCGTCAGGATATCGATTCTATCGGGAATATTCTGGTGAGCACTCCGGACGGGGCGCGCATTCCGCTCAAACAGGTGGCGGCCATTACCATGCAGACCGGAGCCTTCATTATCTATCGCGAAAACAACCAGCGATATATCCCGATCAAATTCAGTGTGCGGGATCGCGATCTTCAGAGTACGGTGGAGGAAGCTCAGGAGAAATTGGCGCAGCACGTCACGCTGCCCGAGGGCTACCACATGGAATGGGCCGGGCAGTATGACCAATTGAAGGAGGAGCAGAAGCGGCTGGTCACGATCGTTCCCATGAGCCTCGTCATTATACTGTTGTTGCTCTATATGACATTCGACTCACTGAAGAATGCGTTGCTGGTGTTGGCCGCTGTTCCGTTTGCGTTGGTGGGTGGTGTCCTGTCGTTGGTGATCACTCATACCCATTTCAGTATTTCAGCCGCCGTGGGAATGATTTCGACCCTGGGCGTCGCGATATTGGGGGGCGTGTTGCTGATCTCGCGGATTGAAGAGTTCCGAAGGAAAGGGGTTGAGTTGCGGCAAGCCGTGATACGCGGCGTCGATGTCCAGATGCGTCCCATTCTGATGGCAACCTTGGGCGCGGCTATCGGACTATTGCCCGCTTCTCTTGCGACCGGCATCGGCGCTCAAGCGCAGCAGCCGCTGGCGCGTGTGGTGGTTGGAGGGATGCTGACGGCGGCTTTCATGATTCTTGTGGTGTTGCCGGTTCTCTACGAAATCGTCCATCACCGTGATAACCTTAAAGAGCAGGAATAAGCAGTCGACGAATGCATTGGACAATAAAGAAAGGAGCGCCATCATCGTGAGGCAATCTTTCCTATTCAGACTGGGAATGATCTGGATGCTTGGCCTGATGGGTGGCGCGGAACCACCGTACGCATGGGCGGATCAAATCGAGGTCCAGCAGGTTCAAACGCCCTATGAAGCGCCGCCGAAGAGTCAGGATGCGCCGGATGTCTCGATTCTTCCCAATGAGAACCCGCTCAGCCCTGAAGAGATCAAGCGCGCGGAAGCCTTGCTGCCGTTGCTTGAAGGCAAACAGGAATTCTGGGCGATGGGGGAATTCGTGCATTTGGGAGAGCCTGCTGTTCCTGTCCTTATTCAGGCACTGACCATGCCGAGCCCGCGGATTCGGTACAACGCCATCGAAACCTTGCTGATGATGAGGGGAGTCGCCGGAGTACCCGCTCTCGTCTCCACTGCAAAGGAGCCCGGCGAAATTCCTCGGGTGCGGGAACATGCCCTGCGCGCTGCCGTTCGTCTGGATTCGGCGAAAGCGCCCGAGGCGATTGAAGTCATGGCAAAAGATCCCAATCCATCCGTCAGAAAAGCCGCGGCATTCGAAGCGCGGTATGTCAGGCGGAAGGCCGTCATCTCCATCTTGATTCCGATGGTGAGCGACGACGAACGCTTCGTGGCCCTGTCGGCACTGCAATCACTCTGGATTCTGACTCGCCATGAAACCGAGTTCCACGATTGGGACACATCGACCAAGCAGGATCGTGAGACGTGGTCGAGCGAATGGACGGAGTGGTGGGATACCAACAAGGAGATCTTTGAGATTCCCGAACCGCATCGGCCGAAGCGGAGCTCGTAACGGCAAGCCGGAGAGCTTGCGGGCTCGGAGATTCCTGTGTTACGAATATTGTGATATGAGACTCAAGAGCGGAACGATGTTGAAGATCGCTAAGCTGGGTAATCCTATCCTCCGTAAAGTTGCCGCGCCTGTCGATCCACGTGAGGTCAAATCGTCTGAGATTCAACGGTTGATCGAAGACATGTTTGAAACGATGTATGACGAACCGGGCATCGGGCTGGCCGCTCCTCAAGTCTCACGTTCGATTCAATTGGTTGTGATGAGCTGCAAAGGTGAAGGGGGATTTCCCGAAACGGTCCTCATCAACCCTTCGATCGTCTATTATGGGCCCGAACAGGTGGAAACCTGGGAAGGTTGTCTGAGCGTCGATGGATTGAGGGGCAAGGTGACCAGACCATCACTGGTGCGGGTCAAGGGGCTGGATCGGAGGGGCAAACCTCTGGATTTCGAGGCGACAGATCTATACGCCATCTGTATTCAGCACGAACTCGACCACTTGATCGGCAAAGTTTTTCTCGATCGGATGACCGATATGTCCACCCTCACTCAGCTTGACGAATTTGCGCAGTATTGGAAGAAAGAGCCCACAAACGTAATTTGATGCCTGCCTTGTCGAACCGGTTGTGAAGTCCATTTTTCGCGTCTTACTGTATCTTCGGCCTCACCGCGCTCTTGCGATCGCGACGCTCGTCTGTGCCGCATGCGCGACGGCGATGGAGCTGGTGCCTCCCTGGGTCATCAAGATCATCATCGACGATGTGATTCAGGCGAAGCAGGCGTCATTGCTGCCGTGGGCGATCGGTGTTCTGGTGGGCGCCCATGTGCTCAAGAACCTGTTTGCCTCGCTCAGAATCCGGCTGAATAATCAACTTGAGCAGACTGTGGTCCACGATCTTCGCCAGCATATCTTCTCCGCCCTGCAACGTCTGTCCATCACCTATTTTGAGAATCGATCGACGGGGGAGATCATGTCCCGGGTGACAAACGACACGGAGCATGTCGAACGGATCTTCATTGACGGGGTCGAAGGGATGCTGACGGCGTCGCTGACTCTTATCGGGATTATGGGTCTCTTGTTCATGCTCAATTGGAAGCTGGCGGCCCTCTCGCTTTTGCCGATCCCATTGCTTGCTTTGTCCGCGAGTTGGTTTACGTCGAAGGTCCATGGGTATTATCGAGAGACCCGCCAGAGCGCCGCCGAACTGAACGGCTATCTACAAGATGCCTTGTCCGGTATCAGGGAGACGATGGGATTTGGTCGCCAGGGGCACGAACAAGTACGTTTCGACCGGTTGAGCCAAGCCTATAGTGACAAGAACCTCAACGCGATGGTGCTGTGGTCGATGTATTCGCCGGGGATGATTCTGGTTGCCGCCTTTGGGACTGTCGTGATCATCTGGTACGGCGCGGGGGAGGTTATGGAGGGCCGCCTCACACTCGGCGAGTTAGTGTTGTTTCTCTCCTACCTGGCAATGTTTTATGTCCCGATCAATCAGATTCATTCGGTCAATCATATGTTGCAGCATGCGTTGGCGGCGAGCGAGCGGGTCTTTGATGTGCTGGATACCATTCCTGACGTCGTCGATCGTCCTCATGCAGTCGCTCCGGTCCATCGGGCCCATGGAGCAGTTCGATTCGATCAAGTCCGGTTCCACTATCGGCATGACGTTCCGGTGCTGAAAGGATTTTCGGTGGTCGTACCGGCAGGAGAGCGAGTGGCACTGGTCGGGATGAGTGGCGCAGGGAAAAGCACGGTTCTCAAACTGTTGATGCGGTTTTACGACGTCACAGACGGGGCGATCTCTATTGATGGGAAGGATATCCGTGATCTGCCGATTGCATACCTGCGGCAGCAGATCGGATTCGTACAACAGGAGCCGTTCTTGTTCAACGGGACAGTTCGAGATAATTTGCTCTATGGTGATTTGTACGCAGACCAGGCTCGGCTGGAAGCGGCTGCGCACGCCGCTCGTGCGCATGAGTTTATCGCGGCGTTGCCTGAAGGGTACGATACTTGGATCGGCGAACGGGGCGTTAAACTGTCGGTCGGGCAAAAACAGCGAGTCTCCATCGCGCGGGTTCTGTTGAAAGATCCGCCCATCGTCATTTTTGATGAGGCGACGTCCAATATTGATACGGAGACCGAGGTGAAAATCCGTGAAGCATTGGCCGAGCTCACAATGGGGCGAACCACGTTCATCATTGCCCATCGATTATCCACGCTTCACGATGTGGACCGGATTTTGGTGCTCGATAAAGGTCGATTAGTGGAGGAGGGCCGACATGACGAACTGCTCAGCCGAGGAGGAGTCTACGCAGGTCTGTACGAAGCTCAGTTTCAAGTGTAGCCCAGTGTGAGGTTAAGGTTAAGGTTCAGTAGAAGAAGTCTTGCCGTGCTCAACCTAAACCTGGACCTGAGCCTCAGCCTGTCGTATTTTCGGCGGTTGCGAGCCCGATGAAGAGCCCGGTATACTCCCTGAATCGAACAATGGGGTATGGTTAATCAATGGTTCTCCTGTACGAGAACGATCCGCTGGATGACGAACATGCGCGCGGGCGCTTCTACCACGTTTGTCGAGGGCGCATCGAGCGCACTCCCTTGAATGTCCCAGAACCAGATCATCCCTATGAGTGCCGACAGTGCGGAATTGATCTCGAAGCCGAAGATTTCTTCGTGGCCCTTCAAAAAGGATCGGTGTAGGACCAATGACCGGGAGCGCAGGCAGAAAAACGGTAGGGGTTTCGCGAGGCCTGATGATGCTGTGCGATACCTGTTATGCCCAGGTTATGAGTGAAAAGCTTCCTGATGAGAAGAATTTCGTCGCCGACTTCGAAGCGCTCTTTGATACGATCTGCATCGGCTGCACCGACATCAACCGACCTCTCATCGACGACATGGCCGGCAGCGGCGAGTAGTTTCTTTCCTGTCCCAGGTCTTTCCCGTTGGATATACCTTGCATTGCCAAAGGCCCAGCACTCCTCTCATTGTGGATTGATCCCGGATTCCGCAGTAGCCAGCCCAGCCCGAAAACCAGTTCAAGAAACGTATTGATATTCAACGTCTTGAGTTGCCTATTCTGAACTGCGCCGCAGTTGAACCTGGTGAAACCCGGTTTTGCTGGTTGTGCAAGAATTCATTCGATGGATCGTAGTATTTCGACATGCCTTCTATTGCAACTGTGGAATCCAGGTTCAGCATGTCTATCATACAACGAGAACAGGAACGGATGATCCCCGCACGGAAGAAGATGACTGCGGAAACCACGAACTTAGGGTGGTTGCACTCTCATCGAAATGGAAAAGCCGGAGACTGTGCGCTTGGTTAGAGTGGCGGCAGCACAATGTTCATTCTGATCGGATAGGGACAGAGACGGTTAATGCGACAAATCGTGCATTTCGGCTTTCTGGCTATGCAAATCATGCGACCATGTGCTTGAAACAGATGGCAGAACCGGACTTTCTTCTTGTCGGGCACGAGTAGATTCAAGTCGCGCTCGATCTTGTCGGGAGTAGTTTCCTTCGTCAACTCAAGGCGCCCGGCTACTCGCCCCACGTGAGTATCCACGCCGATAGCAGGCTGTCCAAAGGCGTTGCCTCTCAGGATGTTAGCGGTCTTTCTGCCCACACCCGGCAGAGTCAGCAGGTGTTCCAGTTGATCCGGAACTTTTCCACTGAACCGTGTAATCAGCCATTTGCAGCAGGCTTGGATGGCTTTCGCCTTGTTCCGGTAGAAGCCGGTGCTTCGGATCTCCTCCTCCAACCGTCGGCGCGGGACACTGGCCCAGTCTTTAGGAGTACGATAGGTCTTAAACAACGGAGCCGTGACGCGGTTGACCCGATCATCCGTGCATTGCGCCGACAAAATAAGTGCCACCAGAAGTTCTAACGGCGTCGTAAAGATCAATCCTGGTTTTGCATTCGGGTAAATGGTATTCAGAATTGTGATGATCTTGACGGTTCGCCTTTTTCCCCCTCCCCGGTTTCGTGTAGGAGCGGGCTCTCAATCGTTCCGTGAGTCCTGCCCATTTAACTTCCCATTCCGTAAAAGCGGTCTCTCAGTTGTTCTATTCGTTTTTTCAGCAACGTTTTCCTGACGTCTCGTCAGCGCTGTCTCTAGTTGCCAGACGAGTCTGTAAAGTAATCGAGATGCAGTACCTTTCTCACAGCCGCCAACGTCTCGCCGGCGGTCACGCGCGCCCGATTCGTGCCATTCTTCAGCAGCGACCACACCGCCGCAAGATCTTGTTGGTAGGCTGCCCGCCGTTTCCGCATCGGCTCCAGTAGATCGTTCAACACCACGGCGAGCTCATGTTTGACCTCGACATCTCCGACCGTCCCTTTTTCATACCGTTCCTTCAACTCGTCTACTTTCTGTCGGTCCGGATTAAAGGCGTCATGAAAGACGAACACCGGGTTCCCGCGCATGTGGCCGGGATCAACGGCATGAATGCGCGACGCGTCGGTGAACATCCTCATGACCTTGTGCCGCACCGTATCGGAGGAATCGGACAGATTAATGGTGTTGCCGAGCGACTTACTCATCTTTTGACCGTCGTCAATGCCCGGCAGCCGGGGACATGTTGAGAGCAAGGCGTCCGGCATCACGAGGGTTTCCCTATAGCAGCGATTGAAGAGGCGAACGATCTTGCGAGTTTGTTCAATCATCGGCAATTGGTCTTCTCCCACCGGAACCAGGTGAGCGCGAAAAGCCGTGATGTCGGCGGCTTGGCTCACCGGATAGGTGAGGAATCCAACCGGGACTCCTCCCGTGAATCGCCGTAGTCGAATCTCTTCCTTCACGGTTGGATTCCGTTGAAGACGCGAGAGCGTCACCAGATTCAAGTAATACGAAGTCAGTTCGGTCAGCTCGGGCACCTGGGACTGGATGACGATCGCGGTTGAATTAGGATCGACCCCCGCAGCCAGATAATCAAGCGCCACGTGAATGACATTGTCGCGCACGACCTTGGGATGGAGGAAATGGTCGGTGAGCGCTTGCACGTCTGCAATCAGGACGTATTCTTCATACTCATGCTGAAGCGCAACCCTCCGCTTCAGCGAGCCGATGTAATGCCTCAGATGTAACGGGCCGGTGGGGCGGTCTCCGGTTAGAATTCGCTTCATCCTCCGTGGGAATTGCATGACCCATGCGCATCATGACCTGAAGGACATGCCGCGCAGGAACTTTTTTGATGGACTCCAGTGACTTCCTTTGGCAGACTCATCTCTCTAACTCACAAGCCGTTCGAATTCCTTTTCCTTGATGATAGGGATTGCCCTGCTCTTCGCTTCTCCGACTTTACTGCCGGGGTCCGCTCCCACGACAAGATAATCGATCGTGGCGCCAACGGACGATGCCACGCGCGCCCCGAGGGCTTCGAGTTTCTCTCTCGCCTCGGCTTGGGTGTAATGATCGAGCTTCCCGGTGAGCACGAACGTCTTGCCTCGCAACGGTGGGCCGTCTCGTGCCACCCGCAATGCTCGGACTTTGAGCTCGACTTTGAACAATCGGTCAAGGACGGTTCGGTTCTTCGGTTCTTCAAAAAACAGACGCACACTTCGCGCGATCTCGGGGCCGATGCCGGCCACCCTCCGGAGTTCAGCGCTGCCGGCTGTTTGAATCGCATCGAGAGTTCGATAGGCCAGCGCCAGCGTACGGGCCGCATGCCACCCCACATGCGGAATGCCGAGGGCGTAAAGAAACCGATCCAGCGGAACGTCTTTCACGCCTTGGATAGCCCGATACAGCGCCGCCGCCGATCGCTGACCGAATCCCGTCCAGCTGAAGAAATTGCTTCGTGGAGAGGTCGTAGAGATCGGCGATATTCTTCGCGAGACGAGAATCTACCAATTGCCACGCGGTCGTCTCGCCCAAGCCCGTGATGTTCATGGCTTCTCGCGAAGCGAAATGGATCAGATGGCCGACCAGTTGCGCCGAACAGGACAGGCCAGCCGGACAGATCGTCGCCGCGCCTTCCTTCCTGACTCTGCTGCCGCAGGCGGGACAGATGTCCGGCATGACGAATCGTTTCCCTCGTCCCGTCGTGAGTGATCCGACTCGCGAGACGACCTCAGGGATCACATCGCCGGCTCGTGCGACGCGAACCTTGTCGCCTGGCCGAAGATCCTTCTTTTGCACATCCTGTTCGTTGTGCAGGGTCGCGCGGCTGATAGTGACGCCTCCCACATCAACCGGTCTCAGAAGCGCCACAGGGGTTAAGATACCGCTCATCCCCACCTGAACCACGATATCCTCCAACGTCGTGACCTCCTGCCTCGGGGTGAACTTCCACGCGAACGCCCAGCGGGGGCTGCGCTGGCGGACACCTAGTGCTTGACGCCTCGCAAGATCGTCGAGTTTGATGACCACGCCGTCGATTTCATAGTCCAGGTCGTTACGCTCCGCTTCCATTTTCTGATGGTAGGTCAGGATTTCCTCGAAGGATGTGCAACGAGCATTGTGCGAATCGGTCATGAGTCCCCATTCGGCAAGCCGCTTCAGTTCGTCCCAATGAGAGGAGCACCGCGCTCCTTCGACCTTGAGAATATCGTAGAAAACGATCGACAAAGGCCGTCTCTCGACGACTTTGGGGTTCAACCGCCTGACGATGCTGGCGGCCGCATTGCGCGGGTTGGTGAACGGGTCTTCCCCCTGCTCGATCAGTTTTTTGTTGATCCGCCGAAAGTCATCTTTATTCATGAAGAGTTCTCCCCGGACGGCGAGGAACCTGGGTGGGCTTCCTTCGCAGCGTAAGGGCAAGCCTTTGATCATCCGCATGTTGGCCGAGACCGCTTCTCCGGTGTGACCATCGCCCCTCGTGGCGGCTCGCCTGAAGACTCCATGTTCATACACGACTTCGAGCGATAAGCCGTCGAACTTCGGTTCCAGGACGTATGTGATTGTCCGGGCGCCGGCCTTGCGGGTCACAAGCCGAAGGAAGTCTTCGACCTCGGTCTTCTCTAGGGTTGCGTTCAGACTCAACATGGGAGCGCTGTGTTCGATCTTCTTCAACTCCTCCACAGGCTCGGCCCCGACCTGCTGCGTCGGCGACGTGTTGGACTGGAATTCCGGAAAGGCGGCTTCCAGGTCCTGCAAGCGACGGAACAGCTTGTCGTAGACCCCATCGGCGATCTTCGGCCGGTTCTTCACGTAGTAAAGGGAGTTGTGATACTCGATGCCTTCTCTCAGCGCCTGAATTTCCAGACTGGCCTGCGCAGATGTTAACGCGTGGATGTCTCTGAAGGTCGTCGATGGATTGTTCTTGAAATTCATACCGGCACCGTGACCGTCACGCGCGTCTGAGCAGGTTCTTTAAGTCCTTCCAGCTCTTGGTGTTGAGCACGTTCTCCGCCTCCAACCAACCGCGACGGGCTTGAGCCACCCCGAAACGCATGTAATCCAGTTCCGTCGCGCTGTGAGCATCGCTGGAAATCGCGAGCTTCAGCCCCATCTCCTTCGCCAGCCTGCAATGAACGTCGGAGAGGTCCAAGCGGAGAGGCTGGGCGTTCAGCTCGAGGAAGCATCTCCGTTCCAGCGCCGCCTTGATGATCCGTTCCAGATCCAGCTCATAAGATTGACGTTCGCCCAACAGCCGGCCGGTGGGATGGGCGAAAATCGTAAAGTACGGATTGTCCATGGCTCGGATGATACGTTCGGTCTGTTTGTTCCGTGAGAGATGAAAATGCGAATGGACGGCGCATACGGTAAGATCCAGTTTTCGTAAAATCGCATCGGGAAGATCGAGTGAACCATCCTTCAGGATGTCCACCTCTACTGATTTCAGGAGATACAGTCCCGTGACAGACTCGCCGATACGGTCGATCTCCTCGATGTGCTTGCTCAAGCGAGTGACATCCAAACCATGCGCGACCGCCACATGCTGGGTGTGTCCGTGATCGCCAGATACTCATAACCTTTCTCCGCGCCGCCTCCGCCATCTCCTTGATCGTCGACAGACCGTCTGTCGCCTTCGTATGCGTATGGAGGTCGCCGCGGATATCGTTTACAGTCAGTAGGTTGGGAAGGCGATGCTGCTTCGCTGCTTCGATCTCTCCGCGTTCTTCCCTCAATTCCGGCTCGATGTAGGGAAGGCCGACGCTCTTATAGACCTCCTGTTCAGTGCGTCCGGAGACAGGCTTGACACCTCTGAAGATGCCGTACTCATTGAGTTTCAATCCCTTCCTGACCGCGAGTGTGCGGACGGCGATAGTGTGAGCCTTCGACCCGGTAAAGTAATGGAGGGCGGCGCCATAAGAATGTTCCGGTACGACCCGGAGATCGACATGAAGACCGGAGCGGAGCGCTACCGTCGACCTGGTCTGACCATGTGAGAGCACCTTTCCGCTTTCCTCATAGACGATGAAACGATCCATAACCTTGGATTTGCCTCGGCAAGTGACAAGAATGTCGAGATCGCCGACGGTTTCCTTGCGGCGCCGGTAACTTCCCGCAACGATAACCTCTCTCACCCCATCGACCTTCTTGAGATATCCGAGCAAGGGCTCCGCGACTTGCTCGGCGGCCAGAAGCGACAGTCTTTTGTCACTCTGTCTGCGTCGCCGAATCGCTTGGAGAAGCGCCTCTTCGATCTTCCTGCCGAAACCGGAGAGGTCATGTAATTTCCCAGCCTCTGTCGCTCTTGCTAGATCTTCCAGGTTTTTGATGTTGAGCCGTTCGTAGAGGGCCTTGACCCGTTTCGGGCCGAGGCCTGGGAACCTGCGCAGTTCCGCGAGCGCGCTGAGAAGCCGAGATTCCATCTCGTCCAGGACAGTCAAATGGCGGGTCTTGATGATTTCATCGATCTTGTCCGCGAGATCCGTCCCGATACCCGGAAGGTCTGAGAGATCTGCTCCTTCGCTCAGCATGGACGCAGCGCTGCGCGGCAAACTTTCAAGAGTCCGCGCCGCTTTTCGATAGGCCCTGACGCGGAAGGGGTTCGCATCATCGATCTCCAACAGATCGGCGAGCCGAATCAGGATTCCAGCAATTTCTAAATTTGAGACCGGCACTGGACGTGGGCTCTCTCCGGCGTACGGACTTCGGTCGTTGTGAAAACCTCAGAACATCCTCTCCTTCAGCGCAATCAACCGATCAAGACGGTTCAAGAAAAACTGATCGTTGTAGGACCTGGAGCCGACGTTGTTTGATCAGGCCCACGTCCAAGCTCAACTGGCCTGCTCGATAGGCGGCCACATAGAAGAGCCCGCCGGACATGGCGAGATTCTTCATGCAATGCGAGCCTGCAGGCATAACGGATATCGCCTATGACAGGGATGTTCCCTTGCACTCACCGAAACACGTTGGTCCGCGCCAGATCAATGATCTCGTCGCCGCGTCTATTGAGCACCGCCTTGATCATGAAAAGACCGACCCGATCATGTGGTCCATCTTGATCGATGGCGGCAGAGCTAGTTCCTGGCGGTTCACCACCACTTCAACGAGGGCCGGGCCGTCATGATTCAACGCGTCCGCCAACATAGAACGGACCTGCTCCGGTGTCTCTGCCGTCAGGCCCAACAACCCTGCCGCTTCGGCGATCTGCGCAAAACTCGGGTTGTGCAGTGTCGTGGCGAAATCCAGAAATCCTGCCGCCTTCATTTCAAGCTCAACAAAACCAAGCGAGTCGTTTTTGAAGACCACCAACTTGATCGGTAATTGCAACTGGCGGAGCGACAACAGGTCGCCCAGCAGCATGGAGAGACCGCCGTCCCCGGACAACGTGATCACCTGGCGACCGGGATGACTCAGTTGCGCGCCGATCGCTTGTGGCAGCGCATTGGCCATTGATCCGTGTGTGAAGGATCCCAGCAACCTCCGCTTGCCGTTCATCCTGAGGTATCGCGCCGCCCAGATGGTGGGGGTTCCCACGTCGCAGCAGAAAATGGCGTCGTCCGCGGCAATCTCATCGAGCACCTTGGCGATATATTGAGGATGGATCGGTTTTCGCCCCGGCTCTCCCGATGCCAGGTCGGCAAGCTCCTTGCGGGCCATGTGATAATGTTGCAGCGCATTGTTCAGGTGCCGATCATCGCTCTTCTGTTTCAGCCTGGGTGATAAGGCGGTGAGCGTCGTTTTGACATCACCGATCAACCCCAGATCCACCCTGGTCCGCCGGCCGATCTGCTCGCCGCGGAGATCAATTTGCACGACGGTGGCGTGATCTGGATAAAATTGCCGATAGGGAAAGTCGGTGCCGAGCAACAACAATGTCTCGCAGTCCATCATGGCATGGTAACTGGAGGCAAAGCCCAGCAACCCCGTCATCCCGACGTCGAAGGGATTGTCATACTCGATGAACTCCTTGCCCCGCATCGCATGAACAATCAGGGCCTGCAGTTTACCCGCCACTTCCATCAATTGATCATGAGCATCGGCGCAGCCGGCGCCGCCAAGAATCGTGATCCGACGCACGCTGTTCAACGCCTCCGCCAACCTGTCGATCTGATCATCGGACGGGCGCACACTCGCCGTTGTCTGCGCAGGGCTTAGGCGTGGTCCGTTCACAGCGGTTGGTTGCAAGGCGATATCGCCTGGCAGGACGAACCACCGAGACACCGCGGCGCGACAAAGCGGTTTGCACCGCAATTTCGAGGAGACGTGGCATCTGCTCGGGGTGCGACACCAATTCACAATAGTGGCTACACTCACGAAACAGCTGCTCCGGATGGATCTCTTGGAAATAGCCGCTGCCGATCTCGCGACTTGGAATATGAGCGGCGATCGCCAGGACCGGGACACGGCTCCGCTGGGCATCGTACAGCCCATTGATCAGATGGAGATTCCCCGGCCCGCAGCTTCCGGCGCACACTGTCAGGTGTCCGGTCAAGTGGGCCTCGGCTCCGGCGGCGAATGCAGCCGTCTCTTCATGTCGCACGAACACCCACCGGAGATCGCCCCATTGACGGATGGAATCGGTAATCCCGTTGAGAGAGTCGCCGGCAACGCCATACACTCGCTTGACCCCGGCGAGGGCCAGAGTGTCGACCAAGAGCTCCGCTACTATTTTCTTGCTCATCTGTCCGAAGTCCTTTCACCTCCAGGTCCTCACCCGATCGTGAGAAGGCCGGCTCCGCGCGACTCTTGATTGGTTTCAACGTTTCTGATTACGCCGGCTTGGTTCTCGGTTAGGGCTCAATGCCCACGCCCAGACCGATTCGCGCCCGCAAGAAATCATGTCGGGTGACCGAGTACGCGACCACGCCGTCGCGCTCGACCGGGAGGCTCACGACTCGATGTTTCTCCATCATTTTCGCTGCGTCTGGAATTTCCGTCGATGGAGTGATCGTCAGCCGATCCTTCCGCATGATCCGCTCGGCCGACAGCTTGTTCAGATCATGGCCCGCATCCAGCGCTTTCATGGCATCAAACTCATTGATGAATCCGAGATACTTCCCCTTGACATCCACCACCGGCGCGCCGGCCGTGTGGGTTGACAACAACGCCAGTGCGATGTCCATGCCGTTCTGCCCGGCGTGAAATACTAACGGATTGGTGGCGTCAATCTGACCGACGGTCTTGAGCCCGCCCGTGGGCACGCCTTCCATCGTCATGAGATTTTCCTCAGTGCTTGTAGAAATGCATCGTTAATCGGTTTTTGAGTGTCGCACCGAAGCAGCCGCGCCAGCCCATCGGTGACGTCTCTGATACCCTCCGTCTCGGACTTCCGCCTTAGACATTTCAGGTCCAGGATTGAGCCGCCATGGCGCCACAGGCCAAGATGAGCACGCACTCGGCGTCGGAGCGATCCATGAGGATCGGCGCTCCGTCACGCGCTGCGCGACTCACCGCTTGATATACAACAGTCCACCGATGTGCTTCGGATCGACGTGGCTATAGTACGGGAACACGCTCTGGTCGGTGCCGACCGCATCCAAATCCATTGCGGCCACCTTGATGGTCTTGGTCTCTCCTGGCTTCACCACCTCCTTTATATGGATCTTGTCGATCGCGAATCCCTGTTCCTTCTTGGTCTGGTTCGTGATCGTAAACGTGAGCCCACTGACCTTTCCGCGCTCATCCACGATAACCGCTGACGGCACGACAAAGCTGATTCCGTCTTCGTCGAGAATCGCAAGGTTGAATTGTGTGGGGCCCTTAGCCTCTTGGGCAGAGGACAAGGTGCCGATGCTCAGACACAGAGCGCATGCCCCGAGTAAGACTGCGATGGCTTGTGACTTCATGGCTGATTCCTCCTGCTGATTGAGAATTGAACGTAACCCTGCGACTGTGGTCGTTGTGTCCTCCATGTTGTTGAGAGGCTGGTCAGCGAGGCAGAGCATGTCGATTCCCTCTTCGCTGAACAGTTCGAATGGAGCACCCTGAAGGTCCTCCGCCTCTCCGCTCGTGAGACTCACGGACCTGTCTGTTCACGGCTTCTTCTCCGGAGCAAAGGCGACATCCGTTACTTTGTGCTCATCATCCACGAGGAGTACAGCGGCATCGCCTGCGGAGAGCGTCGCCAGCCTTGCCTGAATAAGCGGTCTCACCTTGTACGTGTGGTCTCTGCCGTCCTCGGTTCGAATGACGATGGCATTGTCCTTTAGGGGCCTCACGATTTTGCCCGAGACCTGGGCGAGGTTGCTCATTAGGGGAGATTTCTTCTGCCAAAGTTCCGCTGCGCGATGGACAGCCTCCTTGCTTCCAAACGTAACGTCGACGATCTTATCCAGCTCATCGATGAGAAACACGGCATCCACGCCGACAGGAACTGAGGCCACCTTGCTTCGCGCGACCGGCCGGATGAAATGAGACTCTTCCTTGCCGGCGGCTGTGCGCAATACCGCCTTGTCATGCCCGGTCTCCAACGGCTCGGCGAGTTGACCTCGAACGACCGCGTGGTGGCTCGACTCTCCCATCACATGTACATCCACAAGAAGATTTTGGTCATTGACGATCAGTTCGATCCGATTTCCCACTTTTAATTCCGGTAATCCCTTAGCCTTCCGCACCTCCATCGGAATGAATCGCGGTTGCAACTCGCCCGTATTAATTCGCGCCTGATCGCTTCTGATTTCCTCCACCGTGCCCAGCAGTACTCTGTCTCCGGGGAGTAGCTGCTGGTGCGTCGGCTCCGTCTGAGTCGCCGCGCCGCTGAAGGACGCCGTCGAGAGCCACCACACCGACAGAACGACGAGTCGTGCTAACCACTTGCCTGCTAGGAAGCGCTCCTTCTCGGAATGCCGTTGAGCCCACATCTTCACGCCCTCCTTCCGTTCTGGTAGATCAGCGTACAGTTAGAGATTCTTTCTGAGCCGGACAACCTTCCCCCACACTGCATCCTCGTTCGTCACCGAAATGTCGTCATACTTCCGGTTCAGCGGATGGAGGATGCAGTGGGCGCCGATGCGCTTCACTTGACGAAGGAGCATGGCTTCTGAGTCTCCATCCTGGTGGTGCGCGATCACATAGTCGCCGGATTTCCACTCGAGGTCGGGATTGACAAAAATCATTTCCTCTTTGCTGAACAGGGGCTCCATCGAATCATCTTGGACTTTCAAGGCGAAGGTGCGCGCCCCGGACACGTCGGTCGCCTCAACCATCGCCTCGGCATGGAGAACCTTAGGAAGGGTTTCCCTTGTTAGGATCTGGTCCATTTGATCCCAGCGCAGCAGGGGAAACTCTTGGATAGCACCCGCCGCAGAAGGATGAGTGCGCACGGGGAATTCAACCGTCGTTCGTGCGTGCGGCGGCATGCCGGTGCGCAGGAAGTCCGCGTCCATCCGGAAATACTTCGCAAATTTCTCCCAGACCGCAGGATCGTCCGGGGTTTTGTCGGCAAGAATGTTTGTGATGGTATGGAGAGAGACTTCGACCAGCGAGGCCAATTCCTTTTCCGTCAAACCCTCGCCTAATTCCCTGTAGATGAGGCCTTTGAGATTCAAAGTAAACTTTCCTCATTGATCCGGGCAGTCAATCTCTCTCTTCATTCTCTCTCTTCATTTCTCTCTCTTCATTTCACGAACTCCTGCGGGTCGACACCCTGACCTGCTCCCAAACTTTTACAAATCGCACTGTCTCGCGCTATCAGGAAAAAAGCGGTTCATTTGTCGAATTGTATGGCAGGGATTCTGTCGTTTTATCGAGGACAACGATGAGGAGGGGAGACGGACACACAATGAAGACGATCAGGGTACACGATTACATTGGCGAACATAACGTCTGTTTGGATGCTGTGTTGATCTGCAACCACTATCTCGGAAGCTTCTGCCACCGTCTCACATACTCTTGAACCGCCGTGACAAACGCCGCATGACTCCAGGTCAAAGGGGAAACCGAAAGCGGGACACCGGAATATGGGTGAATCTGTTCTGAGAACACTCCCGAAGGCAGAGCATGGCGGGCGCACCATTCGAATAGCGGCAGCGCTCGTTTCAGGTCTTCCTTGCTGTTCGCCGTTGCAATGAGCCACTGAGCCAACCAGATCGTGCAGATGAACCAGGAATTTCCCGGAACGTTCTCGAGATCCTGACTCTGCCGGTGATAGTAATCGCCCTCGTACCGAGCCATGCCGCCGATGTCGGTCTTCACCCAGAGGCGTTCTTGCACAGCCTTCATGGTCTGCACGATACGCGGATCGTCCGGTAGAAACATGCCGAAATACCACAGCCCGAACAGCGACGAATCGAGAGTTTTATCGATGGTCCAGCTTTCATCCGATGATCGATTCGCCATCCTGGCAAAACGAGTCAAGTCCGGGCGATAGAGAATGTGTTCCACTCCATCCTTGATTTGGTCGGCCGCGCCGGTATAACGCTCAGCGAGAGCCTTCTCTCCGAAGGCTTTCGCGAACCGAGCAGCAGCGACGAGACCTCCCCACACCGCTCCGCAGGTGAAGGCCAAGACACCGCGCCGTTCTTCCCAGAGATCGTAGGAAGGCAACGGCAATCCCGTGGCTGCATCGCGATAATTCGCCATGAAGTCCGCTGCGCGGACGATCAGCGGCCGGTACAGCGGCTTGATGTACTCGACATTTTTCCACGTCTCGAACCGGTTCCAGAGCGCCCAGAGGACAAGCGCGGTCTCGTCTTCCTGAATCGGCAGCTCCTTGTGGCCGTCGCGCACCCATGGATGCCAGCTCGAGGCCAACGTACCGTCCGGATTGTATTTGTGGAGCAAATATCCCTCCTTGGTGAGAACTCGATCACAGAAGGGATAGAAGGGACGCGGGACTTCCAGAAATCCTGCCAAGTCCAGCGCATACGCGACCATCGCGCCGTCGCGAGGCCACATGTAAGAATAAGTATCGCGCACCTCAGAGGCGATGTCGGAGTCATTGGCGGCAAGGACGGCGCCTTCGTTGTCGATCTGCGTGCGCATGATGAGAAGACTCAGACGGTAGAGTCGACAAATCTCAACCGGCAGATCGGCAAAGTCCGGCCGGTGTGCGTCCAACCAGAGTTGCCAGTACGAGGCGGTCCGATCGATAAACGTCCAAGGGCCACGGTGACGTACGGACCGGTTGAGTCGTGTCACCTCGTCAAAGTTTGAGCCGACCGCCAACCAATAGTACGCCGTTTGCGCGGCGCGGGCCGGTACTGTGAGATGGATTGCTATGGTGGAATCGACCGATCCTTGCGCAATCGGATTCCCGGAGAGCAGACCATCTTCGGCGTCCTTCCATGTCCCCAGCAGATTCTGGACCTCCTTGTGGCCGCAGGCCCATTGATGGAGGCCGATGTGCCAATCTTGGACGGAATCCGGCGCATCCTCCGATCGTTTGCCCGGCACAGCCGCGTTGATGAGGAACCACCGCGAGCCTTTGTAATGGTAGATCGCTCGTCGCTCCGGTTCGTAATAGGCCGTGTCGCCTAGTTCGTGACCTGAGATATGAAAGTCATGATGGAAAAACAGCCGGACCTCGCGGTCACGGTCTGCCGCGTTTCTTATTTCGATGCAACGAAGATAGAGATTCTCGTGAAAATCAACGGCATCCTGACAGATCAGATCAAGTTGAAGATCCGGATGTGAGAGGGCGACTTGGGTCACCAGCGTTTCGTGGGAATATTGCAGCTGCCGGCTCCAACGTGGGTCGTCCAGCCATACGAACCGCCCATCGACCCAGACGCCGAAACGGCAGACATGCCCGTCGGTATGATTCTCCAAACCGACATGCGGCCAATAGAGGTCACGAAGCTGATAGGTGCCGTCGAAGTTGACGAGCAAAGACCCGTTGCCCAGAGGCAGATCACGCGGCATGTGGCGTCCCTTCTCCCATGCATTCCTGTCGATTGGGATGGGCCGATACGGTCGTGCGCCTATTCATGCATTTTTTCACGGTTGCGTCTTCTCGGTTTCGTCACGAACCGTCATGAATAATGTGGGCAAGCCATCCGATAGGGGAGAGATGTTACTTCGACGTTGTTCTCCTGGATATCTTGTTTCCGGACCGCTTCCTGACTCCTCGACCTTGAAGTTCTACAAGTAGGAGGTCTTCTGCGGCGTCTCGCTCTTCCACCGGCCCATGTTCAACTTCACTAGTCAGCCATATTTCTTCCCTAGCCAGCCACAATTCGTAAGCAAGTTGGTTCTCCTCTGGTTTGATTGCGGGACGAGAGGCCGTTGATTTCGTTTGAGCCCTCTTTCTCGACATGTCATACCTCGCTTTCTCGTTAAGAGTCGCCTCTGTGACCTTCCGCTTTGCGTGCCATCCTTCACGGTAGCGCTATCTAGGCTTCTACCGTGGTCTGGATCACTCCAACAGCGGGAATGATCAGCAAAGTAAAAGATATTTGTGAATGCAAGAAACGCGCTGTTATAGATTCCTCCTTTCGATCACGACAGCGCTCGAAATGTTGAGTGCGCGTGGTTTCGGGACCGAGATCGATCTACGCATGATCCTTGCTAAACCGAAAGTATATGCTGCAATCGCAAGGGAGCGTCGCAGTGAGAAAACGAAGCCGCTGAGCTGGAAGCATCTTTGCACTGTGCGGCCTGTGTGAAATGACTCATGAAGACACTGAAAGCAACCCTTGCGCGATTGAACCTATCTCAACTGTTTTAGGCTTTACGAAGGGAGAGACTGCGATGGTAGACCTGGCTGATGACGCGTCATGGATCAACAAAAACGTCCAGGTGGTCACAAACTATCTGACAAAAGAATTCGAGAATTTTGCTATCGGGTATCACGCTGACAGACCGCTCACCCATACCTTTACCGTAAATAACGAGAAGAAATTCTTTAAGTTGGTTATCGGATGGCCCACCTTAGCAGACCGAACTGTTACCTCGGAGAGAATTAACCGCTTGCTAACAGAGGAGGTTGCGCAAGAAATGCGACTCCACGGAGAGAACGGCTACCGCTGGACGATTTCTGAGCCTTAACGTAAGGCGGCCGCCTTTGACGCGCCGGCGATTCTGACGGCTTCCCGAATCATCTGAGACGTATATCCCCACTCGTTATCGTACCAGCTCATCACTTTGACGAGGTTTCCGTCCACCACCTGGGTCAGTCCCAGATCCACGATCGACGCGCGTGGGTCCTGAATGATGTCCGAGGAGACGAGCGGTTCGTCGGTCACGCCGAGCACGCCTCGGTACCGGTCACTGTCGGCTTCTTCTCTGAAGATCGTGTTGATCTCATCAACCGTGGTGCGTCGGCTTGTGAGGAACACGAGATCCGCGAGGGAGCCGATCGTCAGCGGAACGCGAACGGCAAGACCATCGAACTTCCCCTCGTACTGAGGGAGGGCTTTGGTCGTCGCAATGGCGGCGCCGGTCGAAGAAGGAATCAGATTAGCAGCGGCAGCCCGGCCCCGCCGTGGTTTCTTATTCGGGCGATCAATAATCGCTTGAGTGGCGGTGTAGGCATGCACCGTGGTCATGATGGCCTTCTCGACCCCGATTCTTCTTCCCATGATCTCAACCACGGGGGTAATACAGTTCGTGGTGCAACTGGCACAGGAGATAATGCCTGTTGTTGGTCCGTTCGCCGTGTTTACTCGATGGACCAGGGTCGCAATTTCAGGATCTTTGCCGGGCGCCGAAAGAATGACGGTCTTGGCGCCCGCCGCCAGGTGACGTTCCAAGTCCGCGCGATGGTTAAACACCCCCGTGCATTCCAGCACGATATCGATCTCCAGGTTCTTCCAGGGCAACTTGGCCGGGTCTTTTTCTCTGAACACAGGGTAGGTCTTCTCCTTGATCCTCAGGCCATCGGTGACCGGAACGACCTTTTCGTGGTAGCGTCCGTAGACCGTGTCGTAGTTCAACAAATACGCAAGATCGTCGGCAGCATTGAGATCATTGACCGCGCGAAGCTCCAACTCTGGTGTTTCAAGAATAATTTTGAAGGCTGCGCGTCCGATTCGACCTAATCCGTTAATCGCAATCGTCGTCATATCCCGTTTTACTCCTTTTCGTTCAGGCATGTCTTCTCCGCTGATACCGACATTCACATCGTGCAAGCGCCTTAATTTTGGAATGTTTCGTCATGATCTGCTTCTCTCAATGTCAATATGGTACTGGACTAGTGGTGTTCATACCAAGGAACCGCATGCACTGTCCCTCGAATTCCAACACATGGCCCCAGCATTTTGGTGACAAACTCATCTTCACCTCCTGACGCGAAGCGCTCATACAGCGTCGGCCGATGTTCTTCATGCGACGACTCTGAAGTCCGGTGTCCTCTCTCCATTCAACAGACAACACATCTTATATTTCTTTCCACTGCCGCACGGACAGGGAGCGTTCCGACCGTATCTCCGGCGGCGCTTCGGCACCAGCTTGAGAAGATCGCTCGTGTCCTGGTGGAACATGTCACGAAGCATGCGGTACAAGTCGGGATCTTGTTTCTGTAAGACATCGGGCGACTTGAAGAAATACGCGGCGAGCACCGCGAAGAATTCATGTTCATTCGTGTAGGCGTATGGGTTGATGTGGGAACGATTCTTCGGAGGATGGGCCAGTTCCCGCGCCACGTAGTGAATCCAATGTTTGACCACCTCCCAGGGAACTTCCTGCGGGAGACCATAGTCGGTCTCTTCCTTCTCGACAAGGTGCGCAAACTCATGAACACCCACATTCTCCTTGTTTGATTGATTCTCGAATCCCGCCAGGAGAGCAGGCTTGGAAAGAATCACCATGCCGCTCAGATGTTCCAGACCGACCATCCCAAGGATGTTCTCATCCGGTTCTCCATTCATTTGGAACGCGTCGCCGAACGACGTCGGATAGATCAGCACTTCACTCAGGCGATGGTATTCCCAATCATGGAACCCTAAGATGGGAATCACGGCGCTGGCAGCGACGAGAACCCGAATCGTGTCATCGACGTCCGTTCGGATGCCCGTGATCCGGACCTCATCGAGAAAGACCTTGATCAATTGTCTGAATCGCTCCTTCTCCGAGTCGTCCAGCGCACGGAAGAATGCGACGTGAGAGCGAAGAATTCGCTCCCAGTGCTCAGGGAACGGTTGCTTGATCACCGCTAACCGTCGAAGACACCGCCGTCGCAACCGCCGGAACACAAACGGACACAGCCCCAGAACGACCAGCACGGGAGGGACGAACCATCCTACGACTCCCGAGGCCACTGCCATGAGGACAACGACGGTGAGAGCGTCCTGTCGATTCCGACGATTGCGTTCAGGCGTCACGATCATGTGCATGTGCTCCTGTTTGATCGTTGACGGTGATCTCAACAGCCTTTTGCGACACCGCGAGGTTGACTACAAGGCCGCCCAAGCTGATTGCTGGACGTGCTCTACGCTGCAGGCTTGTCCGGTGTCTGTCTCTTCCCCATCCTCGCATCCAGGTACTCTTTCAATGCCACGGCATTGTTATGTTCCGTGTCATGGGAGCTGTACACGAGGGTGACTCGACCCCGCCGCGCGGCCTTGACGATGGGATCTAACGCATCCGCACTCGCGCGCAATTCGTCGTGGTATCGTCGTCGGAATTCATTCCATTTTTTTGGATCATGGTCGAACCAGCGACGGAGCTCGCCGCTTGGGGCTACATCCTTCAGCCAGGCGTCGATGTGCAGGGCGGTTTTCTTCACGCCACGAGGCCACAGCCGCTCCACGAGGTACCGCACACCATCGGTCGACGTCACAGGGTCATAGACGCGTTTCAGTGTGATCATCTTGTTCCTCCCTTTATGCGACCTCATCGGGCGCTCACGAGAGCGCGAGCAACCGTAAGACGGACTTGACCGACCTCTCGATCAGTTCCTTGGGTGTTCCCGGCGCAGGCTCATGTCAGCCACCCCCTTCGGTCGAGCCCGTCCAGCAATAGATGAAAGTAAATCAATCCGGCGTATGGTCGCCACTTGCGCAGCACCCGGTGGACATGGTCATAGTCCGGCGGTCGCTTCAACCGCAACCATCGATGGAGATTTTTCTGTGCTCCGACATCATCGCCCGGAAACTGATGAATCCGTCCGAGGCCGCGCAGCAGCGTGTATTCAGCGGTCCAACGTCCCACTCCTCGCAACTCCATCAACCGGTTTACTGTCTCAGCGTCATCCATGGTCGTGAAACCATCGAGGTCGAGCTTGCCTTCCCTCATTGCTCGGGCTGCATCAATGACGGTCTGTCCCTTGCTTCGGCTATATCCAAACGCTCTCAGCGCTTGGACCTCGACCTTGTCCAGATCATCGGGACGTGGGAACGCACGGCCTTCGTTGGGGCTCCCTAACCCGTAGCGCTCCGTCAAGCGATTCAACAGGGTGATCCCGACGGTTAAGCTGAGTTGCTGGCAGGCGATCGCATTGACCAATGCTTCAAACACACTGGGGAAACGCGGCGGTTTCATCCCGAGAAAGCGCCGAGCCAACTGATGCAGCTTCGTTTCCTGCGACGCCAGCCGATAAAACTTACGAAGATCTACCCGGAGGCCTAACAACCGGTCCAATGCAGCCGTCACGTCGGACTTTGCCTTCGACGGCAGGTCGGCACCAGTGACGGTGACGACCAGCCTGGTGTTCTGCTGTGTGACGGCCACCTGAATCGGCATGGCGCCGATGACCAGTGTCCGCCTGTAGATCCCTCCCTCCCAACGATCCATGGTATTGTTCAGCCGCCGCCGCAATGTCCAGACGGTGAGATCAAGCCGAAAGGGCTGCATCGGACGCAATGTGAAGTTGATCTCCTTCATGGTTCAAGTGTGGATGTCCATCCAAGTCCGACTCTCACCGGAGACGATGATCAGACTGTCTCGGTGGAGATGACGACCCTCATGCGGACGCTCTGCGATGATCTTGCTTTCCTTGTCTACCATTCGATCGACCGATCGGTGCGTTGCTCAGTCCCCCTTCAGCGCATCCTCCAGATCGGCGATCACATCCTCTATATCCTCGCAGCCGACCGAGATTCTCACGAGCCCGCTCGTGAGTCCTTGGCGCTCCATGACGTCCGGCGGCGTCGCGACATGGGTCATCGACGCCGGATGTTCGATCAATGTATCGACCGTGCCCAGAGATACCGCCAACGTGCAGAGCGTCAACCTCTTCAACAACCGCTTGGCCGCATCGAACCCGCCAGCCAGTTCGAAACTGAAGCAGCCGCCAAAGCCGGTCATCTGTCGAGCTGCCACATGATGGCCGGAGAACTTGGGATCACCGGGATAGTACAGCTTGCTGACTGTGGGAAGCCCGGCAAGAAATTCGAACAGCTTCATCGCGTTGTCGTGATGCCGTTGCATGCGCAAGGAAAGGGTTCTGATGCCCCGCAAGAGCAGATAGGCCTCGAACGGACTGAGAATGCCGCCGGTGTCTCGGCGATACGTACGAATCTTGGCAGCCAGCTCAGATCGAGCCACGACGATTCCTCCGATCACGTCGCCGTGTCCGTTCAGATATTTCGTCGCGCTGTGGAGAGAGATATCCGCGCCGAGATCCAACGGCCGCTGAAAATAGGGGCTGGAGAAGGTGTTATCGACGATCGTCAAGATGTTTTTTGGTCCGGCCAGTTCGGCGATGGCCCGGATATCGGTGATCTTGCACGTGGGATTGGCAGGGGTTTCGTAGAACATCACCTTGGTCTCGGCCCGGATGGCGCCTTCGACGGCCTGCACATCCGAGGTATCGACGACCGATGACGTGATCCCCAAGTCGGCCAAACGGTGTGTGATCAAATGGAGGCTGGGACTATAGAGCGCTTCCCCGCAGATCACATGATCGCCCGCTTTCAGAACACTCAACAAGCTGGCCTGGATGGCCGCCATCCCCGACCCAAAGGCGACCGCTGTCTCTCCGTTTTCCAGATCAGCGACCATCCGCTCGACGGTTTCGACCGTCGGATTTCCCATCCGGCTGTAGACGTGTCCGGCGCGACGCCCTAGAAAGAGATCCGCGCCGGCTTCGGGAGAATCGAACGCAAACGTAGAAGTGAGAAAAATCGGCATCGTATGAGCGTTCATGGGCCTCGTTCGCCCATCGGCGTGCAGTTGTCTGGTCGTAAAGCCTTGCATGGGGCGACTCCTCTGTTCGTGCCCACCCATCCTGAGCGAGCAGTTTCACGTTAAATGGCATGTCAGGGTCACCGTTGAGACCCTGGAGGGATGGCCACATCGGTGACCTTATTCTCATCATCCAAGAGCAGGATCACCGATTTCCCTTTCGGCAGGTTGCCGAGCTTTTCCTCGACAAAAGGCCGGACTTCCACATGATGTTCTTTTCCGTCGTTGGTGCGAACCGTCGCCATCAAGACCGGCGGGGTGACCAGCGTCGCCTCGAGTTGTCGATCAGGAGATTTGGGAACCGATCGCTTCCATTCCTGGACTCGCCGGTGAGCCGACTCCTCGTCCGCAAAGGTCGCATCCAGGATCTTGCCGGCCTCACCGACCAGAAACAGAGCTGGAACCCCGATCGGCAGCGCGGCCACCTTCAAACGAGCCAACGGTCGAACGGCGAACGCCTCTTCCTTGCCGTTGTCCGTTCTGATCACGGCCCACTCATATCCGACGATGAGCGGCTGGGCCAATTGTCCTTTGATGATGCGATGCCAGCCCGGCGCATTCACCGGATGATAGTCGACCACGAGATTTTCGGCGCTGACCGCAAGCTCAATCCGGTCGCCCTTCTTGAACGACCACTCTCCTTTTTCCAACGCGCCCTTGGTTGGAATGAAGCGAGGCTGCAGTTCGCCGACATTGACCCTGATCATTCCGCCTTCGATCGCTTCCACGGTTCCGAGCACGATCCGTTCACCAGGCAAGAGGACCAGATGACCGGGATAAGCCTCCGTCTTGGCCGGTCCTCCCGCCCATGTGTGCGACGACGCGATGAGAGACAGAGCCAGCACTGCGCCCACCAGGACGGATGGCGAAAGGACGCGCTTTCTCTTCGACCGAATTTCTACGACGTTCATCGATTGCTCCTTTCGTTCTCGGCTTGTGTACAGACGTCCTGTGATTCTGAGTCCTTCGGCGTCGATCGTCTAACCCTGGTTCTACCGATGCATGAGGCCTGTTTGTGGCGATGCGCATGTTCTGCTCGTCTGCAACCCTTGAACCCCGGCGCTTTCTTCACGCGCGACATCGCGGCCCAGCCGGTCACGCACCTCGTTGACCCCCACGTCGACCTCATAGAGCGCTTCGTGGCAACGACGGTCCAAGTAGCTCGGAGTCACTCCGAGCTGTATGACCACACGGTTCCCTTTTCCCACAATCGAATCTCCTTTTGCAGGCATCGACATCACGGTCGCTCGGTTGTGTTATCCAAGCGAGTCATGATCCGATCAAACCTCTCTGCATCGTCTGGATAAGTCGGATCAGCGGCGCCGGATAGAGGCCGAGCCAGAACAGAAGCCCGCTGAGCGTGGCGAGCACCAGCCCGTCGGCGTACGACACGGGCAGAGTCTGAACCAGATCCGCGCGGCGATCCTCGCGGTGCTCCTCGGAGGCCATGACGACGATCACCCGCAGATAGTAGAACAGGCCGATGACACTATTGACGACGAGCAGCACGAGCAACACCCACAGGGAGGAATCAACGCCCGCGGCAAACACGTAAAACTTCCCGACGAAGCCGGCCGTCAGCGGGATCTCCGCGAGCGACAACAACATGACAGTGAAGACGCCGGCGACCCACGGCCGGGTCCAGAACAGAGACCGGTAGTCGTCCATTGTCTCGGCTTCGCATCCCGGCTTGGACAAGACGCTAACGATACCGAATGCGCCGACGGTTGTGATGAAGTAGGCGGCAACATAGAACGTCACCGCTTCGACCGTCAACGGATTGGCGGCCAGAAACGCGACAAGCAGATACCCAAAATGAGCGATCGAGGAATAGGCCAGCAGGCGCTTCACATTGTCCTGGAACAATGCCAACAGATTGCCGACAAACATGGACAAGACGGCGATCCCCGCCAGCACCCACCAGAGGATCTCGGAACGAAGAGCCGTGATTTCTACGAAATAGCGAAGCAGCAGCGCGACCATAGCGCCTTTCGAGACAGTCGCGACGAAGGCGGTCACAGGAGCCGGCGCACCCTGATACACATCAGGGGCCCACAGATGAAACGGCACCACCGCCAACTTGAAGCCCACTCCGGTCAGGATGAACATCAACCCGACAAGAAACGCAGCGGGCAGCTCGATCGTACCGGCCACCCAGGCCGCGGTGCGGGCAAACTCCATTGTGCCGGACTGGAAGTAGATCACGGCCATGCCGAACAGCAGGAACGCCGACGAGGTCCCCGATAGAATCAAGTACTTGATGCCGGCTTCGAGCGGACGGTTGTCGGTGCGCACGTATGCAATGAGCACGTACAGAGACACGCTGAGCAATTCCAGTCCGAGAAAGAAGGAGGCAAAATGCGAGGCGGCCGCCAGCGTCATGGCTCCTAGGGTCGCGAACAGCAGGAGCGCGTAGAACTCCTCGCGCTGACCCTCCTGTTTCTCAAGATATCCATAGGACAGAATCGTCACGGCGAGAGTCGCGGCTAGAATGAGCCCGGCATAAAAGAGCGCGTAGATGTCCATGATGAGCAGCGGCGTGACCGGACGAGGCGCGACTCCGGCCGCAACGGGGAGCGTCAGGAACGCGGCGACTAATCCCAGCGACGTCACGACTGCAACAAGCCCATGATCACGACGAAACGCCGTGAGCAGCAGCACCGCCAACGACGACAGCGCCGTCACCAGCAGCGGAAGCAGCGCGATGAAATCTTCCGAGGTCATGCGTTATCTCCTTGAGACGATGGCGGCCTCATTGCCAAATCCGCGCAGGTTCTCCAGCGCCTTTCCCGCAATGTCGAGCACGGGCTGCGGCGAGAGACCCAGCCAGACCTGCACTGCGATCATGGAGCCCAATGTGACCAGATAACGCATCGAGAGGTCCGGCACGGCCCAGCTTTCGTTGGCCGAGCCGTGAAACGTCTGTTGTATGAGCGCCAAAGAGTAGATGACGGAGACCACCAGGCCCAAGGCGGCGAGCACGGTCACGAGCACATTGACCCGATAGGTCCCCAACAATACCAGGAACTCGCCGATGAAGTTTCCCGATCCGGGCAGTCCCAAGGAGGCGATCGCAAACACGAGCATGACGGCGCCGAATCCGGGAACGGTCGTCCATAGGCCCCCCATGCGGCGCATGTCGCGTGTGCCCAGACGCTCCTGCAGTGCGCCTACCAGGATGAACAGGGCGCCGGTGGTGATCCCATGAGCGATCATCTGCATGACCGATCCCTTCAGCGCGATCGCATTCCCGGAAAAAATGCCGAGGAGCACGAATCCCAAGTGGTTGATGCTGCTGTAGGCCACGAGCCGCTTGAGGTCGGTCTGCGCGAAGGCCAGCATCCCTCCATAGAGGATTCCAATCGCGCCTAATGTCATCGCGACCGGCGCGAAGGTCTGAGCGGCTTCCGGAAAAAGCGGCACCGCAAACCGGATCATGCCGTAGGCGCCGGTCTTTAAGAGAAGTCCAGCAAGAATCACGCTTCCGCCGGTCGGGGCTTCGGTATGCGCATCGGGAAGCCAGACGTGGAACGGCACAGCCGGGAGTTTCACCGCAAAGGCAGCGAAGAATCCCAACATCAGCCACATGGCTACAGTCCGGTCCATCTTGGTGTCGAGCAATTGCTGGTAGTCGAACGTCACCATGTCGGTCTGCTGAGCATGGATGAACACCAGACCTAAAATGGCGATCAACATCAGTAGGCTGCCGGCCTGCGTGAAGAGGAAAAATTTGACGGCCGCATATACGCGATGCTCGTGGCCCCAGACACTGATCAGAAAATACATGGGCACCAGCATCACTTCCCAAAAGACGAAGAAGAGAAACAGGTCCATGGCCAGGAAGACACCGAGCACGCCGGCCAGGACCCACAGGAGGTTGAAGTGAAAGAATCCGACGTGTTCTTTGATCTCCGTCCAGGAGGCCACCACCGCCGTGACGCCGAGAAAAAGGGTCAGGAGCACGAGGAGCAAGCTGAACCCATCCAGCGTCAGATGAACCCCGATGCCGAAGCGAGGAATCCAAGGTAGGCTCAGATCGGCAAGCCGGACTCCCTGGCTTGAGATCGAAGCTTGGGCGTCTCGCTCGATCCAAAGGATGAGTGTCAGAACAAGATCGATCGCCAGCGCCCCAAGAGCAATCCATCGCGGCCACTGGGATCCACGTCGGTCGAGCAGCCAGGCTAACGGACCCGCCGCGAGCAAGAGGAGAATCAGCCAGGCAAGGATCATGAGAGCACCGCCAATGCGACGATCGCGACCGAGCCTCCGGCAAGGACCGCGGCGTACCAGCGGACCTGCCCTGTTTGCGTCCGGTGAAGCACGGCAAAGAACTCCCGGATCAGCCAGGCCAGGCTTGCGTAGCCGCGATCGATCAGATCGTCTTTGTTCGCCTGTGCCACCCAAAGGAACGGATGCACGAACAACAGGTCATACAGTCGATCGAACCCCCAACCGGCAAACCAGAAACGCGATAGAGCGCTCCCCCAAACCGTCGCCAGCGGCGTATCGATCAGGCTCGGGCGACGCAGGAACAACACGTAAGCAACGAAGATGCCCAACAAGGCCATGACCATGGTCAGAACCTGGAACGCAAACTCCATCGTGACCGAGGACGTCCCCATGACAGACGGTAAAGCTGAGGCGACGAATTCACCGAAAATGGGAACGTCGCCGAGCGTTCTGGGGATCTGCAGAAATCCAACCACCAGCGCTCCCCCCGCGAGTGTGACCAGCGGGAACTTCATGACCCAGCCGGGCTTCGGTCCGATTGCCGTTTTCAGCTCTCCGAAAAAGACCAGGAACACGAGGCGAAAGCTGTAGATCGCCGTCAACAACGCACCGATCAAGCCTGCACCCCAGAACCAGGCACTGCCGGTGGGCGAGGCCCAAGCTTCCCACAGAATCCAGTCTTTACTGTAGAAGCCGGCGGTTACCAGCGGAAACCCGGCGAGTGAGGCCGCGCCGATAAGGAAGGTCCAGAACGGCACAGGAAGCAGCTTTCTCAAACCGCCCATTCTATAAATGTCATGTTCTTCGTGAAGGCTTTGGATCACGACGCCTGCGGCGAGAAACAACAGGGCCTTGAAGAATGCGTGCGTGGTGAAATGAAAGAGCGCGGCCGCCCAGGCTCCAACCCCGAGCGCGAGGAACATGTAGCCGATCTGGCTGATCGTCGAGTAGGCCAGCACGCGTTTGAAGTCCCGCTGCACCAGCGCGCTGCAGGAGGCCAAGAGCAGCGTCACGGCGCCGATCACGGCCACGGCGGTCTGCGCAGTCGGCGCCAGACTGTACAAGACGTGGGTACGCGCGATGAGATACATGCCCGCGGTCACCATGGTAGCCGCATGGATGAGCGCGCTCACTGGTGTCGGGCCGGCCATGGCGTCCGGCAACCAGGTCTGTAACGGAAGCTGCGCCGATTTGCCGACCGCGCCACCGAGCAGCAAGAAGGCCGTGATCGCAGCGAGACCCGAGCCGACCGGCCACTGTTCGATCGCGCGTCTCATGAGATCCTGAATGTTCAACGTGCCCAGATGCGTGAACAACAGGAGCAGCCCGATCGCCAGCGCGACGTCGCCGAGCCGCGTCACGATGAAGGCCTTCTGAGCGGCTGCTCCATTGGCCGGCTCGCGATACCAAAACCCGATCAACAAGTAACTGCAGAGCCCGACTCCTTCCCAACCCAGGTACAAGAGCAGCAGATTGTCTGCGAGCACCAGTGTCAGCATTGCGGCCACGAACAGGTTCATGTAAGCGAAGAAGCGGCGGTATCCTTCGTCGCCGATCATGAACTCGGCGGAATACAGATGAATGAGGAAGCCGACCAGGGTGATGACCAGCATCATCACGAGCGACAGCGGGTCCAGATAGAAGCCGATGGTCGGCGCGAGACCGGAGACATCCAGACGAGTCCAGAGAGTCTGGTCGTAGGTTTGGATGGAAGGAGCCGAGGCGATGAATGCGATTCCGACGAGCCAGGCCACACCCATTGAGAGACCCGTCGAGCCGACTCCGACCAGCGCGATCATCCCCCTCGAAAGCCATCCGCCTGCCAAGGCCAAGACCAGAAATCCGATAAGCGGAACCGCTGGAACCAACCAGAGAAGATCGAGCATCTCATCCCCACAGACGGGACATTGCGTCGGCATCGAGCGTCTGGAAGCGCCGATAGAGCAGTAGCACTAGCGCCAGACCGACGGACACCTCCGCCGCCGCCAACGTCAGAATAAAGAGAAACATGACCTGCCCGTCCGCCTGTCCCCAGTTGGCCCCCGCCACGATGAAGGCCAGCCCGTCGGCGTTCAGCATGATTTCAACCGACATCAACATGAAGATGAGGTTCCGTCGAACCAGGAGTCCGATCAGTCCGAACGTGAACAACACCCCGGCCAGCAACATGCCATGAGCCAGTGGAATCGACAGAGACACAGCGCTCACATCAGGCATCCTCGTTCCTCAGATCTCGTCCCAAATGATAGGCGCCGACAAGCCCAGGCAGCAGGAGCATGGAGGCCAGTTCGACCCCGATCAGGTAGGGGCCAAGCAGCACGACACTCACCTGTTTGGGAGCCTGACCCATGATGCCGCCGGCCTGACTCAGGACTCCGAAGCCGAACAGATAGAGCAATTCCACGAGGAGAGTCGCCGACAAAATCGACGGCCCGACCCATATCCTCGGCATGAGCCAGGCCGATTCCTGCTCGATCGCCTGACGTCCGAGATTCAGCATCATGACCACGAAGACGAACAGGACCATGATGGCGCCGGCGTAAATAATGATCTCCAACATGGCGATGAACGGCGCGCCGAGCAGGAAAAAGACCACTGCGACGCCCAGGAAGGAAACGATCAAGTACAGCAGCGCATGCACCGCGTTCAAACTGGTGATGACCAAACCGGTCGAAACAACCGCCACCAGCGATGCCAGGTAGAATGCTCCCGTCATGGCATCAGGCTCCGTAGATCAATGGGCGAGGCCTCGTGTTCGGCCTCGCCTTTGTCCTTCCCGCCGATCTGAACCCCGGACACCCGGTAGAAGTTATAGCCCGGATATTTGCCGGTTCCGCTGATCAAGAGATCCTCCTTCTCGTACACGAGGTTCCGCCGGTCGTACTCGCTCATTTCGAAGTCGGTGGTGAGCTGGATTGCATAGGTCGGACAGGCTTCCTCGCAGTACCCGCAGAAAATGCACCGGGAAAAGTTGATGCGGAACCATGCCGGATAGCGGCGTCCGTGCTCGTCTTCCGTCGCCTGGAGCGCGATGCAGTCCACCGGGCAGGCGACCGAGCAGAGATAACAACCGACGCAGCGCTCCTCCCCGTCCGGATCGCGTGACAAAATAATCCGTCCTCGCCATCGCGGCGGCAGGTACGGCTTCACGTCCGGATACTGAATGGTCACAGGACGCGTGAACGCGTGAAGAAAGACCAGCCAGATTCCTTTCAACAGTTTCAGCATGTCGGTACTCACTTCGGTGGATGACCGATCAACACCAGCGCCCCAGTGACCGCGAGATTCACCAATGCCAACGGCAGCATGACCTTCCACCCGAACGTCATAAGCTGATCGAACCGCAGGCGCGGGAGCGCCGCCCGCAGCAGGATGAACAGGCAAATGAAGAGGAAAGTCTTGATCCAGAACCAGACCGCCGGCGGCAGCCAGGGGCCTTGCCAGCCGCCGAAGAAGAGCACCGTGATCATGGCTGAAATCAGAATGATGCCGAGATACTCTCCGACAAAGAACATGCCGAACTTCATGCCGGAATATTCCGTGTGAAATCCGGCCACCAGCTCGGCTTCTGCCTCTGGAATGTCGAAGGGAATCCGTTTGGTTTCGGCCAGACCGGCGATCAAGAAAATGATGAACCCCAGAATCTGGGGAATACAGAACCAGAGGTCTCGCTGGGCTTCGACGATGTCTCCGAGGTTGAAGGACCCAGTCAGCATCACCACTCCCATGAGCGACAGGCCCATGAACACCTCGTAGCTCAGCATTTGCGCCGAGGCACGGAGCCCACCCAGCAGCGAATACTTGTTGTTGGAAGCCCACCCGGCGAGCACGACGCTGTAGGCCGACAGCGACGACATGGCCAGAAAAAACAGGAGCCCGACGTTCAGATCGGCTACGACGATCGACGGCGTGAACGGCACGACCGCGAACGACATGAGCACGGTGACGATGATCACGGCGGGGGCGATCACGAACACCGCTTTGTCGGCAAACGGCGGCACCCAGTCTTCTTTCATGAAGATCTTGATCATGTCGGCTACGACCTGTAACAAGCCGAACGGCCCGACTCGGTTCGGGCCATAACGCTCTTGCCAGAAGCCCAAGAGCCGCCGTTCCAGCCAGATCAACAGAGCGCTGAGAGTCACCACCATAGTCAGGACACCGGCGATGATCGGTAGCCGGGATGCGACTTCATTCATGGTTCTGCGACCCGGATCAGCGGGCTCCATGCCGGAAGGACGGCGTCGGTAAAGTCGGACACGATCGTCAGCGCCGCCGTTCCGCGCGGAACGGCGGCGTCCAGCTTCACAGGTACGCGGTGGGACCTGTTGCCGAGCATCAATTCGGTCCGCTCGCCGGCTTTGAATCGAAGCGTGGCTGCATCTTCAGGGTGCAGCATCAGGGTCGGTCCCGGAATCCGTTCGGCCATGGCGGAGGCGCGTGCGCTCAGCTCATCAGTTCCGAAAATCTGATACCAAGGCAGAATCAGCCAGCCGTGGTCGAGAGCCTGAAACGGCTTTGGCGCGTCGGTAAAATACGTCACCGTCCTCTTGCCGAACGATTCGATCAGACGAACGCCGGGATTTTCTTGTCGCAAGGGTCCGCCGACTTCACTCTGAAATTTGTTCAATGCTTGGACAGAATTCCAGCCGGGAGCCCAGTAATGGGTGATGAGAGGGGAGGGTGGTTGGCCCAGATACCCTTCCATTGAGAAGGCCAACGGAGAATCTGGGTCCTTGACCGGTTTCGGCTCGTGCATGAGTAAAGGAGCATGCATAGAGGTTCGCCCCGTGAACCGGTGCGTCTGTCGCGGGATCTTTTGACCGATCATTCTGAACTTTTCCGGCGGCGCCGCTTCTGCGAGACGCCGAAACACCGGGATCGCTTCTGAAAGAGCTAACACGACGTCATCCAACGTGTTCCATGCCGTCATGTTCGGTTGCGCAGGATGGCCGGAAGCGACCGCCAGATCCCGTATCCAGCGCCAGCTTTCTTGAATATCAGCCTCGGCGGGAAAAACTTGGTAAAAACGCTGGGCTCGTCCTTCGTTGTTGACCAGCGTGCCGTCGGATTCGGCAAAGGTGCCGGCTGGGAGCAAGACATCGGCTTTGGCCGTGGTGTCATGTTCTAAGGTATCGAGGATAATCACCTTCGAAGCGGTCTTGAGAAATGCGTCCCCTGATAGGGCATCGGCCCTGCGATACAGATCATTTTCCAGAATGAGAACCGTGTCCGCCGCCCCGTTTTTCACGATACTGAACGCCTCCTCGAGGCTCTTGCCTCCCAACATGGCGAGACCTAGGCTGTTTGACTCCGGAAGGCAATAGCAGAGTTTCGCGGGCGTGCCGGTTTTGCAGAGCGCCCAGGCCACGTTCGCGGCCGATTGAATCACCGCTTCGCTCTTGCAGGCTGTCCCGGAGATCACTAGGGGACGCTCCGCCTGGCCCAGAACAGCGGCAATACGCTTCGCCAGGGAGCCTATCGTGGGATTCACAGTCGACGCTGTCGGCGCCGCCTGGTCCAATTCATGCGCGACCACGAACCCGAGACGGGCCAGATCGTCCGGTGCGGCGTGATAGGTTTCAGTGGCGATGTCCGCAAACCAGCTACTGTACGGAGCGGCGATGAATAATGGACCAAACCGCGCGTGAGCCGCTTCCCGCACGGCGGCGTCATGCCAACGTGGGATGCCCAACTTGTCGACGATCTCCATCGGTTGCTGACGGGCCGACTGCCGCACAGCCAAGGCCAATCTCGGAGCCGTGTTGATCAGGTCTTCGCCCAGGATCAGCACCGCGTCAGCCTGCTCCACATCATGGATCGAGGCTGAAGGAGCGGGTCCGCGCCTGAGAATATCGAGGATGATGGAATTCAAACCGGCGTCGCGAACGGAGAGTCCGAGAGAGAACCGTTCCGGTCCGACCAGCTCGCGAAGCGCGAAATTGGATTCCAGCGAGGCGCGGGGTGAGCCAATGCCGATGATGCGGGAAGGCTTGTCGGCCAGCAGAGGTCCAAGCTCACGCAGGATCATATCCTTATCTATTGGAATAGTCTGGCCGTCTCGGCTGGGACGGGACTTTGGCCGACGGATTCGCTCCTCGCTATTGACGAAGCCGTATCCAAAGCGTCCCCGATCACAAAGAAAATACCCATTGACCTCGTTGTGATATCGGTTGAGGATGCGCCGGAGCGTGCCATAGCGTTCTCCGGCAATCGTGTTGCATCCCAGGCTGCAGTGGGCGCAGACGGACGGGGCGGTCTGCAAGTCCCATTTGCGGGTATAGTGCGGCATCAAGGTCTTGTCGTCGAACACCCCAGTCGGACAGACTTCGACCAGGTTGCCGCTGAACTCGTTTTCCAACGTGCCGTCTTCATGCCGGCCGAAGTAGACATGGTTGCGCGAGCCGAACGCGTCGAAATCCCGCCCACCCGCATAATCCCGGTACAAGCGCACGCAGCGATAACATTGAATGCAGCGATTCATCTCATGGGTGATGAACGGCCCGAGGTCTTGGTTGCGAAAGGTGCGCTTGTTGAACCGAAAGCGTCGGTACGCATGGCCGGTCATCACCGTCATGTCTTGGAGATGGCATTCCCCGCCCTCGTCGCAGACTGGACAATCGTGAGGGTGGTTCGCCATCATCCATTCAATGACGCTCGCGCGGAACGTCTTCGCCTCAGGATCCTCGATCGAGATGCGCGTGCCGTCGGCGGCTGGCGTCATGCAGGCCATGACCAGGTGCCCTTGGCGGTCTTGCTCATTCCTGAACTGCTTGACCGCGCATTGCCGACAGGCCCCGACCGATCCCAACGCCGGATGCCAGCAGAAGTACGGTAGATTGAAGCCGAGCGAGAGGCAGGCCTGCAGGAGATTCTCGCGCTCGTCTACCTGGTAGGGACGATCATCGACGATGATACCGGCCATGTTCTTGCTCCGTCCGCACCATTGGGCTCATCCCGCCACGGGCAACGTTTCTCATGGATGTGTCGCTCGAAATCGGCCCGACAATATTTCAAAAGACTTTGTAAGGGGTCCATCGCCCCCGGCGCCAAGGCGCAGAAGGTTCGCCCCGGGGCAAGCAGTTTCGTGTGCATGGTCAGGACATCGATCTCATCCATCCTTCCCTGTCCGTCTTCCAGGCTCTGGAGAATTCGTTCCGTCCAGGACAGTCCCTCCCAGCAAGGCGTGCACCATCCACAAGATTCCTGCGCAAAGAAGTGCTCCAAGTTTTGCGCGAACCCGACCGGGCAGGTATGGTCGTCCAACACGATCATCGTGCCGGTTCCCATGCGGCTGCCTCCTTGCGGGATCGATTCGAAGTCCATCGGCAGATCAAGATGCTCTTCCACGAGCATCGCGGTCGACGCGCCTCCCGGCAGCAGGCCTCGGAAGGCGAACCCGTCCTTCATGCCACCCGCATGCTCTTCCAGGAGTTCCCGGATCGAGGTGCCCATCGGAAGCTCCCAGGCTCCGGGCCGTTTTACGTTGCCGCTCACGCCGTAGATTTTGGTTCCCCCATCCTTTCCTCGGCTCAGACGTCTGTACCACTCGACGCCGTGAGTAATAATATGAGGGATGTTGCAGAGGGTCTCGACGTTCTGGACGATCGTGGGTTTTCCCCAGAGTCCGACGACTTGCGGAAAGGGCGGTTTGGCTCGTGGGATCGCGCGCTTTCCTTCCAGCGCATTGAGCAAGGCGGTTTCTTCTCCACAGATGTACCGGCCGGCGCTGGTGTGCAAGTAGATTTCGAAGCTGAAGTCCGAACCGAGCAGATTACGGCCCAAGTACCCCTTGGCTCGCGCTTCCTTGATGGCCTTCCGCAGGCGGGCGGCGGCAATCCCATATTCCATTCGAAGAAAAATGTAGCCCACGTCCGCCTGGATCGCATAGGCGCTGACGATCATGCTTTCGATCATTTGGTGAGGATCGCCTTCCAGCAGAAGACGATCCTTGAATGTGCCTGGTTCCATTTCATCCGCGTTGACCACCAGATATTTGGGGCGCGGCGCATCTGCTCCCATCGGCACGAAACTCCACTTCTTGCCGGTCGGAAACCCGGCGCCGCCGCGACCACGAAGGGTTGACTCGGTGACGAGCTTCTGCACTTCCTCTGGTGTCATCGTCCGCAGCGCCTTGCGCACTGATTCGTAGCCGCCGGCCTTCTCGTATTCAGCGAGCCACAGCGGTTCGGCCCTCGGCTTGATATTGTGTGTCAGCGGCCGTTCCATGGTTTCCTACTCTTATGGGTACTGCTCTAAGACCCGATCAACCTTCTCGGTCGTCAGATCTTCGTGCAGGTCATCGTCGACCATCATGGTCGGCGCACGGTCGCATGCGCCGAGGCAGACGATCGGGAGCAGCGTGAATCGCCCGTCCGGTGTCGTCTCGCCCATCGAGATCCCTAGCCGGTTCTGAAGACCTTTACGCATGATGTCGTACCCGCATACCCAACAACTGATGCTGTCACACAGGAAGATTACGTGCCGTCCGACGGGCTTTCGAAAGATGAGGTTATAGAAAGTCGCCACGCTGTCCAGCTCCTCGCTCGTCATGCCGAGCAAGGCGGCGACGCTCTTGAGACTCTCATCTGAGACCCAGCCTCGATGCCGCTGGACGACTTTCAAAGCCTCCACGCACCCGGCCTGCTTATCGGGATAATGTAAGAGCTCTTCCTCGATTTCGGCTCGCTCGACGTCGGACAACATGGTAATTAGTGCTGAGTGCTGAGTTATGAGTTCTCGATCATGACTTCGGAGTGATGACATGCTTTAGACTCAGAAAACTCAGAACTTCCAACTCAGCACTCAGAACCTCCCTTCACAAGTTCTCAGTAAACTCAGCGCCCAGCACTTCATCGATCCACATCCGCTAGCACGAAATCCACGCTGCCGAGGATGGCTAGGAGATCCGCCAGCAAAAGCCCGCGCGAGATCAACGGAACCATCTGCATGTGCGGAAAGGACGGCGTCCTGATGCGCACGCGGTAAGGCCACGGAGTGCCGTCGCTGACCAGGTAATAGCCGTTATTCCCCTTGGTGGCCTCAATCCCGACGAAGGCTTCCCCTGCCGGAATGACTGGGCCCCAGCTCACGCTCAGAAAATGCGTGATCAGCGTTTCGATGTCGTGCATCGTCCGTTCCTTGATCGGCGGCGTGGTCAACGGATGGTCCGCCTTGTATGGACCATCCGGCATATGGTTCAGGCATTGTTCGATGATCCGGAGACTCTGTCGCATCTCTTCGACGCGAACGACGGCGCGATCGTAACAGTCACCGTGCTGGGCGATTGGAATGTCGAACTCGAACTGATCGTAGCCGGAATAAGGCCGTTGTTTCCGAAAGTCCCACTCGAATCCGGTCGCCCGGAGCCCAGGACCGGTTACGCCCCACTCGATGGCCTCTTCGGTTGAGTACCGGCCCACGCCTTGTGTGCGGGCCTTGAAGATGGCGTTCCGCATCACCATGTCGTCGTATTCGGCCAGCCTCGACGGAAGGTAATCCAGGAACTGCCGAACCAGTTTGTCCCAGCCTTCCGGGAGATCCTGCGCCACGCCGCCGATGCGGAACCATTCCGGGTGCATCCGCCCGCCGCAGATCGCCTCCACGATATGAAAGATGCGCTCACGATCAGTGAACATGTAAAAGACCGGGGAAAGTTGTCCCACATCCTGGGCGAAGGTGCCGTACCAGACGAGATGGCTTGCAAGACGGAAGAATTCCGCCATCATGATCCGGATCGTCTGGGCCCGATCGGAAACCCGGATGTCGGCGAGCTTCTCTACGGCAAGGACGTAGGGGAGCTCGTTCATCACCCCTCCGAGGTAATCGATCCGGTCGGTATAAGGAATGAACGTGTGCCAGGTCTGGCGCTCGCCCATCTTCTCAGCGCCGCGATGGTGATAGCCGATATCAGGCACCACATCGACGATTTCCTCGTCATCCAGTTGGAGAATCAGGCGCAGAATCCCATGGGTGCCGGTGTGCGCCGGTCCTAGATTGAGGAACATGAAATCGGATGTCTCGCGCGAACGTTTCATTCCCCATTCTTCGGGATGAAACTTGAGGGCCGCCTCTTCCGCTTCCTGCTTGTCCTCCGGCAAGTAAAACCGGCCCATTTCGGTGGCTCGAGCCGGATGATCTTTCCGCAACGGATGGCCTTGCCAGGTCGTCGGCATCAAGATTCGGCGGAGATGCGGATGGCCGTCGAAGGAGATGCCGAACAAGTCCCACGCTTCGCGTTCGTACCAGTCGGCTGCCGGCCAAATCTCAGTGATGGTTTGGAGGGAAGGGGTCGTTCCTTCCAGCGGAACCTTGAGGCGGATGTCTTCATTCCGCTCGAACGAGAGTAGGTGATAGACCACCGTGAACTCGCTCGACGGCTGGTCTTGCCGTACCTGTCTCACACGCTCATCGATTGCGGTGAGGTCATAGAGCATCTTGTACGGTCTGGTGGTTTCGTTTTTCAGGTACCGGAGCATCTCGCCGACCTGGTCCTTCGATGTCCAGACGGTGGGCATCCCGTCGCGCGTCGGTTGAACCGAGAACGCGTCCTGCCCGAATCGGCCGCGAAGTTCGTCGACGATCGGGCTCTGGGTCATTTCCATTTTTCCTGTTTCAATTCGGTCATCGGAAGACGGTCGACGACCGGCAACTCCGTCGCTTGTCCTCTCTCCGCTCGTTTCTGATCGCGCAGGGAAGGCATGATCGGTCTCGATATGTTCTGGTCACCCACCACCCAACTCAGCGGACGCTGTTCTCGCTCGATCTGTTCCTGCAGCCGCAACAGACCTTCCATAAACGTATGTGGAGGAGGAGGACAGCCGGGAAGATAGACGTCAACCGGCAGGAACGAATCAACCCCCTGGACCACCGAATAGATGTCGTACATACCGCCTGAATTGGCACAGGATCCCATAGAGATCACCCAGCGAGGTTCCATCATCTGCTCGTGCAGCCGCTTGATGATCGGCGCCATCTTTATAAAAACGGTTCCGGCGATGACCATCACATCCGCTTCACGCGGACTGCCACGGACCACTTCGGCGCCGAACCGCGCGATGTCATACTGGCTCGTGAGACTCGTCGCCATCTCGACAAAGCAACAGGACAAGCCGAAGTTGAACGGCCAGAGTGAATTTTTACGACCCCAGGCAATCAGGTCTTGCAGACGCGCCATGGCAACGCTACGACGCACTACTTCTGTCAGCGTGCCGTCGCCGTCTCGACCCAATCCATTAGCTGACTGGTGATCGTCCGTCGGCTTGCTGAGCCACCACCGCATCGTGATCTTTCCGCCTCCGTACTAGAATCCGCCGAGGAGAAGTTCCCCAGTCCAGCGCTCCGACCCGCCACACATAGGCCAACGCGATAAATAGAACCGTGATGAAGACGAGCATTTCGCCGAACCCAAGCCAACCGACCTCCGGCACCGCCACGGCCCAGGCGAACAGATACACCGCTTCCAGATCGAAGATGACGAACAGCATCGCGACTAAGTAAAATTGCACCGGGAGTCGGTTTTGCGCCGAGCCCGTGACGGCAATCCCAGATTCGTAGGGCTCGCCGGTCGTCCTCTCGCTATGCCGCTCGCCCAAGAGAGCAGAAGCACCGATCATGATCGCCGCAACGACCAGGGCCGCGATAAAGTAGGCGACGAGAGGCCACAGTGGTTCGGTCACCGATGACCTCCATGATGAGACATAACGTGGGAAGCGTCGCGTCGTTGGTTGTGTCGCAGCTTACCCGGGTCATGAGCAACGCACGTCAACGCGGCCATGCTTTCCTCAGACAGCTGTTCCAGTCCACCGCCGCATTCAGTCACGACACCCCCTTCTTGCGGCGGTGATATCTGCGAAGATGCTCGATGATCTTCTTGTCGTCACCGGCAATGATCACCCCGCATGACGAATCGACGAGGGTTGGAGTCTCCTTGTGTCCGGATATTCGTTTCAGACGTTCCCGCTTGGATTTGTTTTTCGAGACGTTCCTCAAGACACAGTCGATCCCCCAGTCGGACATCTTGCGGCGAACCTGAGCGCTGTACTCGCATTCTTCAAACTGATAGAGTTCAAGCATTCATTCACCTTCCAATGATTTCGACCACGATCTCGCACGACATAGATATTTCTTATGATCCCACTTGAGGTGGAAAACGCGGGAGACACACGTCGTCGCAGACATGTTTTCACTTATATAGGCATCATACGACGGCGACCATTCGACAGAATGGGATATTGACTGTCGAAGGTTGTGGGTAGGAACATGTCGTCATCATGAGGACAGGCATACCGCGAGAGCATAAACGGAGCTGTAACTGAACAGGAGCGTGTGACCATCTCTCATAGCTTTCTTCTCGATGTACTGTTCTCACAGGCCTCAGGTTCATTACTCGACGACCCACACCGCGCGCCCGGTCGCCTGTTGCAGCAGCTTCCGCGTGATGCCTCCGAAAAAGAGTTTTTTCAGTCCTGACACGCCGTGCCGGCCGACCACGATGGTTTGATAACGGCCTTTTTGAGCCTCTTCGAGAATAGCCCCGGCAACATTTTCTTCGTAGCCGAACTTCAAGCGGATCCGAGAGGCGGGAAAACCAGTCTTCTCGAGCGTCTGACGAGCTTTCGACAAAATATTGGATTCCAATTTCCGCTCCTTCCGATACCAGGTCTCCCGATCTCTCCTGAGTTGCTTGCCTAACCGTTCCTCACGAACGGGATCTTCAGATCCTCCATGCTCCCGTAAAACCGGTGGCAGCGGGTTGAGAACGTGAAAGAGCGTGACGCTCACATCGGAAGTGGTCCGTAGAAGCCGCCCCACATATTTCACCGCCCAGGTTGAATCCTTGGAGCCATCAACTGCAACCAGAATCCGAATGGAGAAGCTGCTCCGATGGGTTGAAGACCGCCACCGGACCTTGCTGCTCAACTTGCTCCGGTCGGCTCGCCTCGGCAATACAGGCTGGGCGGCAGAACGCGAGGTGAGTAACTCCTGCTTCATGACCAACGTCTTCGGAAGTAGGATATTGTCCATTTTCTCTCGTCATCACAATTTTACTAAAAGGATGAGGTTGAGCATTCCCTTTGTACGTGCCTTGTGCCAGGGATGGATGCTAGACGCTATCGCGTTATTGCGCTATCGCAGTTTATAGGTTTGATTATGTCGTAAATTCTTGGACTTGCTGTGCCCTGATGACAGGAATCTGCGACACAACTGATCTGATTCGAACTGCTTAGGAAATCGACCGATCGTGTCAGACTGATCTTCCCCCGATTTTGTGGACACCGGGTTACGCGACAGCCGCCTTTGCTTCGAACTCGGCGGGGGACTGATAGCCAAGGGTCGAGTGGCGTCGCTGCCGATTATAAAATACTTCGA
>Ga0134126_10000413_pt1 | contig 55444 bp, 50 predicted proteins | sample KB31752_FD_96881 | JGI IMG/M metagenome (GOLD analysis project Ga0134126, IMG submission 96881) | Terrestrial soil microbial communities with excess Nitrogen fertilizer from Kellogg Biological Station, Michigan, USA - KB3-175-2 | ecosystem: Environmental > Terrestrial > Soil > Unclassified ...
ATTCCGCCGGGCTCGATGCTGATTTTCGATGTGGATCTGGTCAGTGTGAAGCCAGCCGGGTCGGCACCCGCCGCCGGGGCTCATCCGCAAATCCAACCCGCGCAACCGGCGCCGAAGTAACCGTAAACAGCTAACGCCAACGCCAACGCCACCGCCTCACTCCGCGTTGGCGTTAGCTCCCGGGTCGAACCGCATGGGCTTGGTCACGCCCATGCGCGTCAATTCCTTCCGCAGCGCCTCAGCAAGCTCCTGATACACCGCGCGATCGAACGCCGGTGCCGCATCCCAGTCGTACGCCCATGGCTGCGCCACACGCAACTTCTCCACCTCATCGCCGTAGCGCGGGATAACGTGCGCGTGCAATGCCGGCTCCAAGTTGCCGAAGATCGCGTAGTTGATACGAATGGCCCCTGTCACTTTGAGCAAGGCATCGCCGAGACGAGCCATGTCGACTAGGAAGGCCGCACGCTCTTTGGCCCCGAGTGCGTTGAGCGAGGGAACCACGGGATCGGGCAACAGGAGGGCATAGCCACGCAAAAATTGCCGCTCCCCGAACACGGCCCACCCGGAAAAAAGACGCGCAATGACCCGCGGATCGCGCCCTTCACGGGCCGCGACTACCTGAGTGTGGATCGCGGTCTCCGGCTCGATGCGGCTTTCGTTCCTCACGCGCCGAGAATACTCGTTTTAAGCCGCGAACGGCGGGAACGGCACCACGCTTCCCATATCCCCCGCCACCGCATTCACCGACACGACCGTCGCCTTGGGGAAAAAGTTGAATTCAGAAGCGCTCGCCCACGTATAGGCGCCCATCGCCCGGCCGACAATGAGATCCCCGACCTTCAATTCGGGCAACATAAGATTCTCGGCGATCACGTCGATGCTGTCGCAGGTGGGACCGGCCAGCACTGACGGCAATCGCTCGTCGCTGTCGCGCAGCGGCTCAACCGGGTACCGCGCATGGTCGAAAAGCTGTCCGCTGTAGGAGCCGTACAGGCCATCGTCAAGGTAGTACCACCAGTGGCCTTCGCGGCGCGCCCGACCCATGACCGAAGCGACTCCAATGGCCGAGGGACCGGCAATGTATCGTCCCGGCTCGGCGATGACGCGCACGCGCTTGGGCAGCTCGTGCAACGCCGAACGCAACGGTGCGCAGAAGCGACTGATGTCCTCCACCGGTTCGCCGTAGTCGATCGGAAATCCGCCGCCGATGTCGAGCGTATCAAACGTACCGAGCTTCTCCCGGCGCGCGGCGGCCATGAGCTTGGCGCAAGCATGCAGCGCCTCGACGTGTTTGGCCGAGTCGCGCGCCTGCGAGCCGACATGGAAAGACAGTCCGCGCACCTCGACACCCAGATCGGCCGCCACGCGGGCAAGCGACAGCAGATTCTCAGGATCGCAGCCGAACTTACGCGACAGGTCGCACACCGCGCCGGGCGAGCGAAACGAAACCCGCAACAACAACTCGGCATTGTCCGTGTGCCGGGCGAACTTGTGCACCTCATCGGGATTGTCGGCCACAAACGTGCGCACGCCGAACTTGATGGCGTTGACAATGTCCTGCTCGCGCTTGATCGGATGAGTATGAATGCAACGGTCCGCAGCTACCCCCAGGCGCTCGACGAGTTGCACCTCGCCGGTCGTTGCCAGATCCAGGAACCCGCCCTCAGCGACGATAGTGTTGATTACCGAAGGGTGCGGCATGGGCTTGAGGGCGTAGTACAGGTCGACTCCGGGAAGCGCCTTGCGGAGCTTGCGGTACTGCACACGCACCCGCTCGCAGTCGAGGATGAGCAGCGGTGAGCCGAACTCCTTCACGAGCCGCCGGATCTCAGCGGGCTGGAAGGGATCAATGAAACGTGTACGGCGAGCGGGACTTTTTCTCATGTGTCTCGGGCTGAAACCCCGGGGGTGTCGGGTGGAAAGGGACGAGTTCGCGCTGGGCATGGGCTATTGTTAGAAAAACGTGACGGCGTGACAAGGGAGCGTGGCCGTTTCTGCTAAATTCCCGCCCGTATGAATCCCGCAACCGTGCCGCAGGATCCACGCCGCGAACTCGAAATGCTGCTCGCTTCGCGGTTTGCGCTCATTGTCATCGAGTCGCGCGAGGAGTCGCGCGTACTCGCGCTCGTCCGTGACGCGGGGCTCAAGGCCCGACGCGGGCGCGGATGGGGAGTCTTTCAATGGACTGTGACGGAGGGGTTGCAGCGGCTCGACGCTGACATGGGCGGCCCGCAGCACTTGCTCGCCGAGCCCGCGCAGCTGCTGAAGCACCTCAAAGCCACGCCGGCGCCCGGCATCTACGTACTGCTCGACTTTCACCCCTACCTCAACGACCCGGTCAACATACGGCTGTTGAAGGACGTCGCACAGGGTTACGACCAGGTCGCCCGGACTGTTGTGCTGATGAGCTATGAGGTTGCGCTGCCGGAGGAGCTCGAAAGCTTCGCCGCCCGTATGCACCTGGCGCTGCCCTCGATCGACGAGCGCCGGATGATCGTCAAACGTGTCTCTCAGGAATGGACACAAGCCAACCCCGCGAGGCCGGCTGTCATCGAGCCGGACGCACTCGCCAAACTCGTGGACAACCTCGGCGGCCTCACCGCGGCAGATGCTGAGCGCCTCGTACGGCAGGCGATCTTCGATGACGGCGCGCTCACCATGGCAGACCTGCAGGGCGTGCTCGCCGGAAAGTATCAACTCCTCAACCATGCCGGCACCCTGACATATGAGCCCGACACGGGCAGATTCGCCGATATCGGCGGAATGCAGGCGCTGCGCACCTGGTTGACCACCCGCAAGGCGGCCTTCGACGGCAGCGCCCCGGAGTTGGATCCGCCGAAGGGCGTCTTGCTGCTGGGCGTGCAGGGTTGCGGTAAGAGTCTGGCCGCGCGTGCGGCGGCAGGGATCTTTGCCGTGCCGCTGGTGCGACTGGATTTTGCCGCGCTGTACAGCAAATGGCATGGCGAGTCGGAAAAGAACCTGCGCGAGTCCCTGCAGGCAGCCGCGGCCCTCGCCCCGTGCGTGTTGTGGATCGATGAGATCGAAAAAGCCTTGGCCGAGGGCGAAGGCGACGGCGGAACCTCGCGACGGGTGCTCGGAACATTGCTCACCTGGCTCGCCGAACAGCGCTCGCGAATCTTCATTGTCGCAACGGCGAATGACATCAGCGCACTGCCGCCGGAATTGATTCGCAAGGGCCGTCTGGATGAGATCTTCTTTGTCGACCTCCCTGATGAAGCCGCGCGCGCCGCCATTCTGGCGATCCATGCCCGCAAGCGCCTGGTGCCGTTGACTCCCCAGGAAGTGCTGGCACTGGCGAAACGCGCCGTTGGATTTTCGGGTGCGGAGTTGGAACAGGCGATTGTCGCGGCACTCTACGCTGCACGCGCTGGCAGGCAGCACGTCACTGCTGCCTTGATCGCTCACGAGCTGCAAGCAACACGTCCGCTATCCATTGTGATGGGCGAAAAGGTAGAGGCTCTAAGGGCCTGGGCACAATCCCGTACAGTTCCGGCGGAATGAGCGGGCTGGAAGTGCAGCCGGCAAAAACCACGCTTTTTGCCCGGACCGCGTAGGCGGCGATCTACGAAGTAATGTCCGCTGAAAGCGCCGCACCCTACGCGGGCCGGGCAGACTTTCAGCCAATTTACGGCAACACCGCCATCGCACCACTGTCATCGCTCTCGCTGACCCGAGAGGCGGCGCGGCGCAGCCGGTCACGAATGGCGTCCCAGTTCTCACCCTCCGGGACATCCTGTACGAGGATCTGCTGACACCCGGCTTTGTCGAGCGTCCGCAGATTGGCGTACAGATCGTGCCCGTACTGCTCCGGGCGACGGCCGGCGTTGATCCAGGTCACGTACTTGTGCGATTTCAGCGGTAAACGCTGCGCCAGTACCGCAACGCGTCGTCCGCCCTCGGACAACGCGGCGGCGTGTGCATCGACCTCACCGGACGGCACGATAGCCATGGGCGTAGTGGGCGCATAGTGCGAGGGGTTGGCTCCAGGCACTCGCGGAGACTCGAGATCCGCTCCGATGAGCAACTCACCCACCACCTGTCGAATCTGGGCGGCAGTAATGGCACCCGGGCGCAACAGCCGCACATTCTGACCTTCAAATGACACGATCGTGGACTCGAGGCCGATCTGGCACTCGCCACCATCGAGAATGACCTTCACAACCTCGCCGAGCTCCTCACGCACATGCTCCGCGCGTGTGGGCGAGAGCCGTCCGTAACGGTTCGCCGACGGTGCGGCGATTCCGCCACCAAACGCGGTGAGCAACTGCTGCGCCATGGGGTGCGAGGGCACTCGTATTGCAACGGTGTCCTGTCCGCCCGTCACGATGTCATGAACATTGGTGGCCCGTGGCATCACCATGGTCATCGGACCTGGCCAGAAGCGTTCCGCAAGTTTTGTTGCGGTCTCCGGCACTTCGCGCACCCAGCGATGCAAGAACCGCGGACTGTCCAAATGCACAATGACCGGATGGGTCATCGGCCGCCCCTTGGCCTCGAAAATCTTACGCACGGCGGCCGGGTTTTGGGCATTCGCGCCCAACCCGTAAACCGTTTCGGTAGGGAACGCAACGAGCTCGCCGTCGCGCAGGGCCTGCACGGCGGTCTCGATCTCGACCTGGGTAGCTCTCACGACACGGACCATAGTGGGGCGAATTCTAGCAAGCTGCGAGCGGCTTACGATCGCCCTGTTGTGACCAAGCGTCTAATTCGTGACGATCGTCTTAGCTAGCTCCACCAGCGTCAGCGGGGCGGAGCCCTCAGCGTTGTTCGCGGCGATGACCTGGACGTCGCGTCCAGCCGACAACCCGGCGCCGATCATTGCGGCAATGCGGCCACGGTTTAGCTTATCGGGCTCGCGGAGTCGGTCAAAGGGGGCATACCTCGCCCCCGCACTTTCGTAGTCCTCGCCCGGGTGAAGCATCCAGCGGATGAGAAGTGGCCCCTTGGCGTCCGAAGAAGTGACCTGGCGATCCACCGGTGGCATCCGCGAGTGGACCGTCGAACAGTGCACGGCCCCCGACGCACGCAACATACGTTCGTATTCCGAACCGAGAAACTCGGGGTCGCGCAATTCGACCGCGTAGGTGGGCCCACGGGGCAACGCCGATAGAAATTCGCCGAGCCGCGCAACGAATCGTTGCGGCTCACGTGTGTAGCGCGGCCCGAGCGGCGAGAACTGGAACAACAAAGCACCCAGCTTCGCACCGAACGCCTGCACCAGGGGATTCACCACCATTCGGGCGGCAAAGCCGGCATCAAGAAACACCGGATCAAATCGATGTCTGAGTGCCATGGCGCTGTCCGGAGCGGCGGTGAGACCGGCAAACGCCTTCACCATGAAGCGAAAACCGTCCGGTACGTCGGCAGCGTACCTCGCCAACTGCTCTGGGGTCTGCAGCCTGTAAAAGGCGCTGTCGAGATTTACAGCATTCAGAAGCGGGTGGCGTGCGTACGCGGGAAGCCCATATCGAGCAAGCACGGCAGCGCTGTAGAGCTGCGCGTAGACAAATCCCACCCAACCTGGAAACGACCAGCTCGAGGTGCCGAAATGCAGGCTCTTCGGCAGCCGGGCGGCCACGCGCACCAGCGACTCGGCGGGGACGGCCGGACGCACGATCTCCTCAGGCGGCGCTGCGCCGAAGAGATCGTGTTGCGGCCCTGCGCTCACTCCAGCGAGCGCCGCTCCCAACCGGTGGCGGTATGAAGCAGCTCGTAAGACGGCCAGTAGTGTTTGTCGAGCTTCAGCGTGATCACCTCGGGGGCGTTGTTCCAGGTAATGGTCTTCAAGCGCAGCGAGGCACGATCCGGCCGCCCTGAGACCGTGCGCAGGAATGCATCGAGGTCGGGAGTCGGTACTCCGTCGACTTCCACGATCCGGCGACCCGGATACAGGCCGTAGCGCGTAGCCGGTGAGCCGTACGCGAAGTAGCCAACGTAGACCCCGACGGGCGGGATTCCGCGCTGCGCGCTCATAGCCCGGTGCGGCGCCTGGAGCGTCGCGCCACCCCACTCCACAACGCGATCGATGTCAGTTCCGGGGAGCTCAACAGTCGGTACCTTGACCGTCTGCTCGCTGTTACCACGCCATACGGTCACCTCGACCTCGCTTCGATCAGCGACCGCGTTCTCGACCTCCTTGAAGCGCGTCACCACCTTTCCATCGATAGCGAGCAGGAGATCTCCCTGCTGCAGCTGATGCGACGCAGGTGAGCCGCCCACGAGTCGAACCACCGTCAGCGCCTGTCGCATGGTGGGATTCTCCTGCGACAGCTTCTTGATCCAACTCTCAGAAAGGCCGATGTCCTGCGCGCTCGACAGCGGCTGTACGGTGAGCTCGGTCTCCAGCGAATGCAGCGGGCGATCGGTACGAACGTGATCCAGCATGGCCGTAACCAGATCGATCGGCACCCCGCGATTGTCCTGCGCCACCTCGCGCCCGCTTTCATACGCGAAGCTCGACCACAATCCGAGCACATCACCGGTTTTGTCGGAAAGCACACCGTCGAACTCCAGCGGCGGATTGACCAGCTGTGCCACTTCGATGTTGCTATCACGGAAGCGCATGGTTCGTGACAGCGGCAGCTCCAGCGGATCGATGCTGGCGATCTCGGTATTACGCGAATGCATCTGACTGTCGGCGCCCAACCCAACGACCCAAACCGACTCGCCTGCAGACAACTCGCGCGGAGTCAGCTTAGCGGACTTCACCGGTGTCGCCCCGATGAGCTTCGGATCGTAGGCTACGACCGCGAGGTTATGGACAGGATGGATGTACACCACGCGCCCCGGCACTTCCACCGTGCCAGCAAACGTGATCGTCACATTCCCGATGGACACCGGGACGGTGTTACGGTCGACGACGACCAGGCCGCGCTCCGCGTCCACAACGAGACCGGTGCCGTGGTAGTTGCGTTCTGTGATCCCGGATACCGAGTACGGCATGTCGAAAGTCACGGCTACCAGCGAAGGTGCCAGCGCATTCAGCCGCGGATCCTTGTACTTCGGAAATTCCGTGGAGTTGACCGGACGTTCCTTCGGAGCAGGCCCCGCGGGTAGATCCTTGCAAGGCCAGACGCCGAGATTGTCGTCCCGCTCGCAGTGCCGCGCCGGAAACCACAATCGGTCCATGCGGATGGAGCGCAGATTACTACCGTTGGGGTCGTCGATCGTGATGTAACGCACGGTGGTGTGGTCACCATCACCCAACGCGGCCAATCCCGCTTCGAAGTCGCTCAGCTTGTCGATCCGCTTCGAATCCATCGCCGTAATGACGGCGCCACGCGGAATACCGGAGGCACCGAACACATAACCCGGATTCGCGACGTAGACGCCGCGTACGGGCACGTTGAAATGTCGCGCCTGTTGATACGACAGAGTGTTCACCACAGCATCGCCGAACTCAGCGTACGCGCTCGGCGTAATGGCATGCAGATCGTTGACCGGCAGCTTGGCGGAGACTGGCTTGCCACCGCGCTCGAGCTCGAGCGTTACGTGCTGCCCGACCGAGTCATCGAGAACCTCATCGAGTGGGTCGAACTGTGTGACGTAATGCCCGTTGACCTTCACGAGGATGTCACCCGGCTGCAGCACGTTCTCGCTCGGCGAGCCAGGCAGTACACCCGTCACGACCAACATACCCGTGTACTGGGGAAACGCCTTGCGCACGGCGGTTTCGGTGGTGCCGTTGAGCCCGAGGCGCTTGAGCTCATCAAAGGGCGTGTAGTTGAAGACCGTATCCAAGGTTCCGCGGGAAACCGGCTTACCCTGTTGTATGGCCTCGAGAGCCCGCCGGACGCGCGTCAGCGGCAGATAGAAGCTCGAGGCGTTGCCATTCGCGCCGCCCGCGTTGAGCGCCACGACGCGACCGCGGATATCGATCACCGGTGAGCCGGAAGAGCCTCCGGACGTGCCGGAGGCGGCCTGGAAGTAGAAGGTGTTGAAGTCGTTGTACTTGCCGATGCCGTACTCGGGCGCATCGCGGTCGAGCCTTGCCAGAGTACCGGCGAGGATCGAGAGCTGCTCACCGGCGTTGTTGCCAACGACACGAATCTCACGCCCGACCTGCGCGCCTTCCGGATACAGAGGCAGCGCCTTCGGTTTGATGAAATGCAGTTTGCTCGGATCGTAGCGGTAGAAGCCGAAGTCGTGCACCGGATCGCGATAGACCGGGTAGAGCTGCACTTCCTCGCGATTGAGGAACGTCGCCTCGGCGGTCACCGGCCCCGGTGTCACGACGTGCCGGTTGGTCAGGATCAAGCCCCGCTCGGCATCGACCACGAATCCGGTTGCCTGCGCGGTCGCGTTCCACTCAGTGTCGAACGCCCGGGTCGCGTCGATATCGATCGACACCACACTGCTGGCAATACGCTCGAGTGTCACGGCCCAGTCGGGATTGCCCTCGACCGCGGCGGCCTGTTGCGCCATCTGCACAGCCTGCTGTCCGGCTCCCGGCGGTGGGGCCGGTGGAGCTTGCGCGGGCAAGGGCTGTGAAGGTCCCTGCTGCGCCGGCTTCTGCACCGCGGTGCTCGACGACCTGGTAGACGCGTTGGGGGGATCCCGGCCTTCACTAACCGAGGTCCAGGCCAACAGACAACCGATCAGAGCGGCTCCGAACTTTCTCGAAGATCGAAGTGAGGCGATCGCGGCGCTATGCACCGGGGAGATAGAGCTGTTCATTGATTGTGTAAATTGCCTAGCGGCCGAGCAGAACGAGCAGCCAAACGGTGCCCAGCAGTATGAAAGACATGAATACGGCGGCCGAACCGATGTCTTTGGCGAGCCCTGCGAGCGCGTGGCGCTCCAGACCGATCCGGTCGACGGTCGCCTCGATGGCACTGTTGACAAGCTCGACGATGAGAATGAGCAACACGGGGCCGATCAGGAGGGCGCGCTCGATTCCATTGTGTCCGAGCCACAGTCCAAGAGGTATGACGAGCAGGGCGCAGCCAAGTTCCTGCCGGAACGCCGCCTCATCGCGAAAGGCGCCAGCCAGGCCCCGGAGGCTGGCGCCGAGGGCCCGGATAATCCGGGTCACCCCACGCGGTTTGTAACGATCTACGACTGCGCTATTGGCTTCCATGTGAGATCCAGTTGCTTGGCCGCCCGGACGTCGTCGAGGCGGCGCACCGGCATGGTATGCGGTGCGCTCGTCACGCGCTCGGGTTCTTGTTCGGCCTCCGCCTGGATCTGCGCCATGGCCGCCGCGAAGGCGTCCAGTGTGTCCTTCCCCTCCGTCTCGGTCGGCTCGATCAGCAGACATTCGGGTACCAGAAGTGGGAAGTATGTCGTCGGGGCATGGAAACCATGGTCGAGCAGCCGCTTGGCGAAGTCCATGGCCGTTACCTCGAGCTCACGGGCCTGCTTTTTCAGAGTAATGATGAACTCATGGCTCGCCCGGCGAGTGGGATAGGCTGGCTCGAAGCCCCGCTCCCGCAGCAAAGCCAGCAGATAGTTTGCATTGAGGGTGGCGTACTCGCCAACCCGGCTCATCCCCTCCCGGCCCAGCATACGCATGTATATATAGGCACGCAGCAGCACCCCGGCGTTGCCCATGAAGGCCGACAACCGGCCGATGGTCTGCGGCAAATCCTTTTCGGTGAGCCAACGATACCTTGCCCCTTCCTTTCCCACTATGGGAATGGGAAGGAATGGCTGCAACCGCGCACCCACGCCCACGGCCCCGGCACCTGGCCCCCCGCCGCCATGCGGCGTCGAGAAAGTTTTGTGCAGGTTCATGTGAATGACGTCGAAGCCCATATCGCCCGGGCGCACCTTCCCCAGAATGGCGTTGAGATTGGCGCCGTCGTAATAGAGCAAACCGCCGGCGGCGTGAACGATCCGCGCCACCTCCTCGATCCGTCTTTCGAACACACCGAGCGTCGAGGGGTTCGTCAGCATGATGCCGGCGGTGTTCGGACCGACAGCCGCCTTCAGAGCTTCGAGGTCCACATCGCCCGCGGCATCCACAGGGATCTCGCGTACGACGCAACCGCACATGGTCGCCGTCGCTGGATTCGTTCCGTGCGCGGCCTCAGGCACGATGATCTCGTTACGTCCGAGATCGCCTCGCGAGCGATGATAGGCACGGATCATCGCCACACCGGCGAACTCGCCATGGGCGCCGGCCATCGGGCTCAGGGCGACCGCCTGCATGCCGGTGACTTCCTTCAACATCTCCTGCAATTCATACATGCAGGCGAGGAAGCCCTGGCCGTGAGACTCCGGGCCGAGCGGATGCCGCGCCAGGAACTCGGGCAACATGGCGTATTGATTGCAGGCCTTCGGGTTGTACTTCATGGTGCACGACCCGAGCGGATAAAAGTGGGTGTCGATCGAGAAGTTGAGTTGCGACAGGCGCGTGAAGTGCCGCACCGTTTCCAACTCGCCCACCTCGGGCAACAACGGCCGCCCGGTGCGGCGCAACCGGTCCGGAATATCGGCCGTGGCGGCCGGCCCCGGATCGTGCGGCCACTGATCGCTCGCACCGCGCCCCGGATGCGAATACTCGAAGATCACTTTTTCATGGGTTCGCATGGGTCTACCTCAGGCCGCCCGGCCTTCAGCGCTGCGCGTGACCGAGCGGTCAGCGAGGGAATCCCCCGCAGGGGGAGATTGCATAACTTCGTTGAGCGCGGCGACATAGCTGTCGATGTCGGCCGCGGTTTTGGTCTCGGTCGCACATACCAACAAGGCATGCCCGAGGTCCGGGTAATGCTCGGCAAGATCGAGGCCGCCGAGGATTCCGCGGCTTGCCAGGGCCTCGAGCACCGGCGTCACCGGCCGGTCGAGCAACACGACCGCCTCGTGGAACACAGGACCCTGGAATGCGGCGCGTACGCCCTTCAGGCGCGTCAGACCCGCCACCAGCTCCCGCGTGCGCGCATGGGAAGCGGCCGCGGTCCGCTCCAGACCCTGCGGCCCCATGAGCGACATGTAAATGGTCGCCGCCGTCATCAACAGTCCCTGGTTGGTGCAGATGTTGGAGGTGGCTTTGGCGCGGCGAATGTGTTGCTCACGTGCCTGCAACGTCAGCGTGAAGCCTTCACGACCGTTGAGGTCGACAGTGCGGCCGACGATGCGGCCCGGCATCTGCCGTACATACTCCATCCGTGTCGTCATGAAGCCGAAGTAAGGCCCGCCGGAGGACAGCGGTACGCCTAACGGCTGCCCGTCTCCCACGGCAATGTCAGCGCCCCTGGTTCCCCAGGAACCGGGAGGCTTCAACAGCGCGAGCGAGGTTGGATTGACGGCTGCGATGACCAGGATACCGCGCGCATGCGCCCAGTCCGTCAGGGCATCGACATCCTCGAGCCGGCCGAAGAAATTCGGCTGCTGAATGACAATGGCGGTGATGTCCTCGCCTTCGTACTTCGCCAGCGCCGTCGCGGCAATGACCCCCTCGCCGGCGGAGTACGGCACTTCCTCGAAACGCAGGCCCTGATTGCCGGCCGTCGCCACCGCCACCTTGCGATAGTGAGGATGAACTGTCGTCGGCACCAGTATCCGTTGGGATTTCGATTTACGGTTCGCGCGCACCGCCATCAGGCTCGCCTCCGCCACAGCGGAAGCGCCGTCGTACACCGAAGCATTCGAGACCTGCATGCCGGTGAGGCTGGCCATCATCGTCTGATATTCGTAGATGAGCTGCAGCGTGCCCTGGCTGGCTTCGGCCTGGTAAGGCGTATAGGCGCTGTAAAATTCACCGCGGGTGGTGATCGCCCACACCGCGGCAGGAATGTGATGCTCATACGCGCCGGCGCCGATGAAACACAAAGGCCGGCCATCCTCGCGGGCGCGCTCGGACATGAGCCGCCCGATCTCCATCTCGTTCAGCTCATCAGGAATCCCAGCGAGTGATTTCACGCGCAGGGTCGATGGAATCTCCTCAAAGAGAGTGTCGATGCTCGACACGCCGATGGTCGCGAGCATGGCCTCGACATCGGCGCAAGTGTGCGGAATGAAAGCCATCAGTCACCCTCCTCCTGCAGCAGTTTTTCGTACTCGGCCGGCGACAACAGCTGTGCCGTCGCGCCACCCGCGGCGGGGCGCACTCTCATCAACCAGCCGCCGCCGTAAGGCTCGGTGTTGACGATTTCCGGCTCGCTGGCGAGCTCCGGGTTGCCGGCAAGCACCTCGCCGGTCACTGGTGAATAAACATCCGACGCCGCTTTTACCGACTCGACTACGGCGCACGGCTCGCCGGCTTTGACGCTGCGTCCGGCTTCGGGAGCCTCTACAAACACCAGGTCGCCGAGCGCGTGCTGGGCGTGATCGGTGATACCGATTTCAATGGTGCCGTCGGGCAGCGTGCGCAGCCATTCGTGGGACTTGGTGTACTTGAGATCGGCAGGAACGTTGCTCATGGAGTTTCTCCGGATTGTTTTATAACTATGGCGTTACGCCACGACGGCCTTGCCGAACCGCACGAACGGTGGCTTCACTACACGTGCGTTGAGAAGTTTGCCGCGAATGTCCACCTGCACCCGATCACCACTGCCAGCCGGTACGCGTGCGAATGCTATCGAGCGCTCTAACGTTGGAGAGAACGTCCCGCTGGTAGTCTCGCCGACGCCGACACCGGGGACCGTCACCTGCTGGTGACTACGCAACACGCCCCGATCCTCCAGGACCAGGCCGACGAGCTTGCGGGCGGATCCGGACGACTTAATGGCTTCCAACGCCTCACGGCCGATGAAACGGCGATCGCGCGGCTCCATGGCAACCGTCCAAGCGAGACCCGACTCGAAAGGGTGGGTCTTCTCGTCCATGTCATTGCCGTAAAGGTTCATGCCAGCCTCGAGACGCAACGTATCGCGTGCACCGAGACCGCAGGAGGCAACTCCCAATGAATTCAACTCGCGCCACACCCTGACCGCATCCGACGACGGCAGCATTACCTCGAAGCCGTCTTCACCGGTATAGCCGGTGCGCGCAACGAACCAACCATCGATCTCGCGACCGACGAATGTGTCGAGCTCCAGAGCGGTAGCGGCGCCGACGCGCGAGAGGAGCTTCGCGGCTTTGCCGCGGGCCTCGGGCCCTTGGATCGCCAGCATGGCAAGCTCGGTGCGCTCCAGAACGCTGACATCGAACTCCGGGGCGTGCTTGCGGATCCAGGCCAGGTCCTTGTCGCGCGTGCCGGCATTCACCACGACCCGGAACCAGGAGTCCGAGAGGTAATAGACAATGAGGTCATCCAGCACACCGCCGGACTCATTGAGCATGCAGCTGTAGAGCGCCTTGCCGGGGCGCACGAGCTTCTCGACGTCGTTGGCGAGCAGATAGCGCAAGAACGCCCGCACACGCACGCCCTTCAGATCGACCACACACATATGAGAAACGTCGAAAACGCCAGCGGCGCGACGCACCGCATGGTGCTCGCCGATCTGGGAGCTGTACTGCACAGGCATATCCCAGCCGCCGAAATCGACAATACGGGCGCCCAGCTCACGATGGAGCTCAAATAAAGGGGTCTGTCGTCCCACAGGTCCTCCGGTCGGTCATGTTTTGTCTGGCGTTCAGAACCGGCCCTTCGCACCTCTCTCGTGCGCTCACCGCCTTCTTTCCCGCCACCGTCAAACTGCGCCCAAAGCGCCGCCTCACAGCTTGCCTAGCGGGCAAAAACCACGCTTTTTGCCCGCCGCCCAACAAAGCCACCGCCGTTTTTTTTCCGCTGAAAGCGCCCTTCGGGCGACTTTCAGCCAATAAAAAAGGGCGGCAGATGCCTCACCTTGTGAGCATCTGCCGCCCCTCTGTCCTGTGACCTGAGAGATCAGGCGCAAGCTGCGCCGCTCCCCTTCGGTGGGTGGACCCATGAGTCCACCTCTCTCCAGAGCCCACACGGAGAATCGCCGATGTTTCAGCTGATTCTTCCGCAGTCTGCCGTTCAGGTGCCTGAGCGTTTCCGGGCGGAACTTGCGCCTTCGGCGTTCCGGCCTCAGACCGGACTCTCTCCGAACAGACTGTATTCGAGCGGGCAAGGGCATCATACCAGCTCGGGTCGTCCATGGGCTGAAAGTCGCCTGCGGCGCTTTCAGCGGACGCAGGCACCCGGCTTCGGTTGAGGGCCAGCAAAAAGCGTGGTTTTTGCTGGCCGAACGCGGCCACTCGGCCTGGCAACGGCGATCAGGATCACTGTTACCGTATTCCAAAGACCTGCGTCGTAGGCGGCGCGCAAAACGCGCGATTTGTGCCCACCGCGCCGGCACAGCAGCTCTCTGGGATTTCCGTATTACGGGATTCCGCAGGCCCCCGTGTAGAATTGACCCCCTCGTTCCTGCTGACCCTTTTCATTTCTCTTATGGCCCAATCCACGCCCCCGTCTACCCACCCCACCGCCCGCCGCTCGTCCCTTCAGGTCACCATCGGTGCCGTCCGCGTCGGTGGCAATGCCCCGATCGTCGTGCAGTCCATGACGAATACGGATACCGCTGACGTCGAGGGGACGGCTCAGCAGGTGAAGGCACTCGCCCGTGCCGGCTCCGAGCTCGTGCGCGTCACCGTCAACACCAGCGAAGCCGCCGCCGCTGTGCCGCTCGTTCGTGATCGCCTCGACAAACAGGGCATCACGGTGCCGCTCATCGGCGACTTTCATTTCAACGGCCATAAGCTGCTGCGCGAACACCCCGCCTGCGCCGAGGCGCTCTCGAAGTACCGCATCAATCCGGGAAACGTTGGTCGCGGCAGCAAGCGCGACCCGCAGTTCGCCGAAATGATCGAGACGGCCTGCCAGTACGGCAAACCCGTCCGCATCGGCGTGAACTGGGGAAGCCTCGACCAGGACCTTCTGACACGCTTGATGGACGAGAACTCCGCGAGCGCACAGCCGGTAACTGCCCAACAGGTCATGCGCCGCGCAGTAGCGCTGTCGGCGCTCGAAAGTGCGCAGCGTGCCGTGGACATCGGGCTGCCACGCGAGCGCATCATTCTTTCGGCGAAGGTGAGCGGCGTGCAGGATCTCATCGCCATCTACAGCGACCTGGCCGCACGCTGCGACTATCCGCTGCACCTCGGGTTGACTGAGGCCGGCATGGGATCGAAGGGCATCGTCGCGTCCACGGCCGGTATGGCGGTGCTACTGCAACAAGGCATTGGCGACACCATCCGCGTCTCGCTCACTCCAAGCCCGGGTGGCGATCGCACCCAGGAAGTCATTGTCGCGCAGGAGATTCTGCAGACCATGGGCCTGCGCTCCTTCACACCGATGGTGATCGCTTGCCCCGGCTGCGGTCGCACCACGAGCACCTATTTCCAGGAGCTCGCTCAGGGCATTCAATCGCACATCCGTCATCGCATGCCGCAGTGGCGCCGCGAGTACGAAGGCGTCGAGGACATGACCGTGGCGGTCATGGGTTGTGTGGTCAACGGCCCCGGCGAAAGCAAACACGCCAACATTGGCATCAGCTTGCCGGGCACCGGCGAACGACCCGTCGCCCCCGTATATGAGGACGGCGAGAAAACTGTCACCCTCAAAGGCGAGCGCATTTCCGAGGAGTTCCAGGAGCTCGTGGAACAATACGTCAAGCGACGTTTTGTTCGTAAGGCCACGGCAAATGCCTGAGTAAGGAGCACCCGACCCAATGAGTGATCTCGCCGAGCGCAAGTGCAAAGCCTGTGAGGGCGGTGTAGCCCCGCTCACCCGCGGCGAGTCCGAGAAGCTCCTGAAGGAGCTCTCGAGCGATTGGGTACTGACGGCGGACGCCAAGGCCATTCGTCGGGCGTTCGCCTTCAAGGACTTCTACCGGACGATGAGCTTCGTCAATGCGGTGGCCCACATCGCCAACAGCGAAGACCACCATCCCGACCTGGAGGTCGGCTACAACTATTGCCGCGTGCAGTTCACGACCCACGCCATCAAAGGCCTGTCCGAGAACGACTTCATCTGCGCGGCGAAAATCGATCGGATTGCATAGACCGGGTCGCGTAGACAGGATTGCGTTGGTTTGAGCCCGCGGACGCGCGCCTTCAGCGGGCGCTTCGGGCGATGCGAGGCAACTCACCGGTTGTCCCCAAGGCGCGTCTGATAAAAAACCGCTTCAGCTCGTGGCTGCGATTCACCCAGCCGAGTCCTTTCTGCGCAATGCGCGAAATCGGTCCACGGCCGTGCGCCAGGAACCGGTCAAACGCGTCGATCGCCGAGCTCATCATGGCGACCTCGCTTTTACGCCACCGCTCGTAGTGTCGTAACACCCGCAAGGCGCCCGGATCCTCGCGCTCCTGACGGGCATCGATCAGAAGCTCCGCCAGTGCCGCCGCATCCAGCAGTCCGAGATTCACCCCTTGCCCTGCCAACGGGTGCACCACGTGGGCGGCATCGCCGATCAGCGCAACTCGTTGAGCCCCGTAATGGTGAGCAGACAGACGTCTCAATGGAAATGAGGCCCGCTCACTCACGAGCCTCGTCGACCCGAGCGCAAGGTCGGAAGCTTGATCGAGCTGCGCAGCAAACTCGGCTTCAGAGGCGGCTAGCAACACCGAGGCGACATCATCATCGGCGGACCAAACGATGGAACTGTTTCCGTCCGCGAGGGGCAGGAAGGCCAGAGTTCCTTTGCGCATAAAGCGTTGCCACGCCGTCTCACCGTGCGGACGCTCCGTAGCCACCGTCGCGACGATCGCCGTCTCACGATAGTCTGAAGAGTCCGCAGTGAGGCCAACCGCCTTGCGCACGGCCGACTGCGCTCCATCGGCGCCGACGACCAGCCGGGCTAACAGGGCACCACCGCTGGTTTCGACTACGACGTGGTCCGCTTCGATCCGAAGGCCCGCGAACTGCGCCGGCTCGATATGTCCGCCCGCTGCGGCAAACGAATCCAGCAATGCCGCCTGGAGTACACGATTCTCGACGATGTAACCCAGGTTGGGCTCACCTACATCCGCCGCGTCAAACACCAGCGCGCCGGGCGAGATAGGAGGGACGGCCTCGTGCCAGATCCGCATGCGCTGATAAGGATTGGCCCGCCGCACCGTATCCCAGGCACCGGCCCCGGCGAGAATGCGCTCGCTCGAACGGGAAACAGCGACGACACGCGCATCCAAAGGCGCATGATCGCCCGGCATATCAGGCCGGTGCGGCTCCAATACAACAACACGAAACGGCGTAGCAGCGCCACCCGACCCCGCTCACCGTGCCAACAAAGCCGCGAGGCAGGCTCCAACAGGGCCGCCGCCAATCACCACGACGTCAATGGTGTCCACTACACCTGAGGGCCTCCACCCCACCACTGCCGCTTGTGAGCGCGCAATGCGCGCGCCATAAGCCCGAACCTTGCATTCACTGTGCCCAACGAAGCGCTCTACGAGCCCAAGTCTGGCTCGTCATGGGCCGCCGTGCCTCCGACCGCCAGCCCACGCGCCAACCGCGGCGTCGGCCCTCCAAACCCGGCACTCACCCGCGCCAGCGCACTCTTCGCAGGCGGCGCCAGGTCAAACATCAGGAGGCCGAGGTTTCGCAATATCCCAACGCCCGGCTGCTGACTGGCGAATAACTTGACCAGCCCGTCCGTAAAGCGGACAACCCCGCTGCGATCGGTAGCTCGCCACTGTGCAAAGCTTTGTAACCGCTCGGGCGCGCCAATATCGGCGCCACCGGCATCGGCGATCATCTCCGCCAGCATCGCCGCATCGCGCAGACCAAGGTTGAATCCCTGCCCGGCCACGGGGTGGAGCGCCTGCGCCGCGTTCCCGATCAACACGGTACGCGTTGCGACAGTCGTCGCCGCGCGGGTGAGCTTTAGAGGATATGAGGCGCGGCGTCCGACGCGCACAAATTTGCCCACCCGCCATCCAAACCGGTCCTGCAACGCCCGCAGATAGCTCGAGTCATCGAGCGACAACACCTCGGCGGCGGCGTCCGGTCGGACCGTCCAGATCACCCCATAACTACCATCGAACAGTGGCAGCACAGCCAGCGGCCCAGAGGGGGTGAATCTCTCATAGGCGGTGCCATCATGCGGACGATCGGTCGCGACGTTCGCCACGATAGCGACCTGATCGTAGTCCTCCACTCCCGCCTCGATATCGGCGGCAGCCCTGACGCTGGAGTGAGCACCGTCAGCAGCGACAACGAGGCGCGCCTGCACATCCTCACGGCCCGCATCGCTGACTACGGTGAGTCTGACACCGGAGTCACTGATTTCGATCTCGTCAGCCTTCGCAGGAACCTTCAGCAGGATCTCTCCTGAGTGCGCTGACAGTTTCTTCCATAACGCGGCGCCCAGAACCCTGTTGGCCACCACGTAGCCGAAAGCATCGATCCCCTGCTGCGATGCCCGCAATCGCGCAAACCCGAAGCGTCCGGCATCCGAAACATGGATGGTGCGAATCGCGGCAGCCTGTGGCTCGATCTCATTCCAGATGCCCAGGCTCTCGAAAATGCGCCGACTGGCATTGCCAAGCGCCGTGGTTCGATCGTCAAAGCTCGGCTGCGCGGCCGAGCCTGGAGCAACACCCTCGATTAACAGAACACGGACACCCAATCCCCGCAGGCTGAGGGCAAGGCTCGCGCCAACCATCCCGCCACCGACTATCGCAACCTCGACGTCCATCAAGCAGCCGCCATGAGGGCTTCGATCTCCTCCACGCCCTTGGGGACCCCTGAGGTGAGAACTTCCGCGCCAGTCTTGGTGACCACGACATCATCCTCGATCCGCACACCGATGTTATGGAAGCGTTTGGGCACGCCACGGCTGCCGGCGGGAATGTAGATGCCCGGCTCGATGGTCATGACCATCCCGGGTTCCAGCACACGCCAGGCATCCCCGATCTTATAGTCGCCCACATCGTGCACATCGATACCCAGCCAGTGACCGGTGCGATGCATGAAGAAACGGCGATAAGCACCCTCACGCTCGAGTTTCGCAACCCGGCCTTTCAACAGCCCCAGCTTCACCAGCCCCTGAGTCACCACCTTGACCGCCGCCAGGTGGGGATCATTCCAATGATTCCCTGGACGTACCGCCGCGATAGCAGCGCGGTTCGCTTCCAGCACGATCTCGTAGACCGCCCGTTGCTCGGCGGTAAAACGCCCATTCACGGGAAACGTGCGCGTGATATCGGACGCGTAACACTCGTACTCGCAGCCGGCATCGATCAGCAGCAAATCCCCGCTTGCGAGCGTCTGGTTATTTTCCCGGTAGTGCAAAACGCAGGTGTTGGCACCCCCTCCGACAATGGGATGGTAGGACGTGTCGGCGTTATGTCTGCGGAACTCGTGCACCAGCTCCGCCATGACCTCGTACTCCCACCGCCCCGGACGGCAAAAGCGCATGGCGCGCACGTGTGCATCGGCGGCGATGCGCGCGGACTCGCGCAGGAGCTCGATTTCGCCTTTCGATTTGTAAAGGCGCATGTCGTGCAGCACATGGTTGAGCGCAACAATCTCTTGCGGGACGTTGCGCCCATGACTCGACTGGGTACGCAGGCCGTTGACCCAACCGACCACCCGCTGATCGAACTCCGGATACACCCCCATGGCGTAGAACACCTTGGTGTGGTTCTCCAGCAGGCCCGGAAGAATCTCGTCAATGTCAGTAATAGGGAACGCATCGTCCGCGCCGTGATCGCGCGTTGCGCCTTTTGGGCCCGCGCGACGCCCATCCCACGTCTCCCGCTTGGGATCCCGGTCGCGGACAAAGAGGATGTACTCGGCATGCTCGCGACCCGGGACGAGCACGGCCACCGACTCCGGCTCGCCAAAACCCGTCAGGTAGTGGAAGTCACTGTCCTGACGATAGGCGTACTCGACATCGTTATTGCGGTGCCGAACGGGAGCCGCGGGCACGATGGCAATGGAGTCACGGCCCATCAAACGCATCAGGTGGCGGCGGCGGCGTGCGAACTCGGCGCCTCGCGCCGGTCGTCCCGCGTCGCCCCGCTGGTGCTTCTCGGGATTCCCTCCGCTGCCCTCCGGTTGTCCCGCGTCGCGCGGCTGGTGCTTCTCGGAATTCCCTCCGCTGCGCCACGTCGCACCGTGGGTGCTTCGCGGGATTCCCTCCACTGCCCCACGTCGCACCGTAGGCGCTTCGTGGGATTTCCTCCACTGCGTTTCGGTCACGTTTCGGTCACGCTCCGATCGGAGAGCCTTGTCTGCGGACGAGATCTTCAATGCAGGGGTGCGCCGGGGGATGAGGGTTGGTCGCGTAGGGGACTGAGTTCCTCGAAAACGAGCTGCACGCCGACCCGTACAAACTCGACCAGTTCGGCGTAGGCGCTCTCGTTCGATTCTACGCTTTGTCCGTCGTCGACCCCAACGCGGGTGATTTCCGATAAGTCGCGCACGACCTCGCCGACCTCGCCCGGCAAGGCGTTGGTGTCCTGGATGGCGCTGCCGCCCAGGCCGTAAAGAAAACCCTGACACCACTGCGCGAGGGCGACCGTGCGTGTATCGAGCGACGCCTCATCCTCGGGTAACAGCAGATCGAACTCCATCTCCGAACCGGAAAGTGCTCCGGAAGTCTCGAGATACAGCGCACGCAGAGCGGCTGTTGCCAGAGGGTGCGCGCGCCCCTCGGGAAGAATCTCCAGCAGCCAGTCCTCGAAGCGATAACCGACCGCCGCGCACAGACAGCCCGCGAGGGTGCCGTGAGCCTCGGCAGCATCCGTCAGCGAACGCTCTTCGCTCAGAACACGCTGAATTTCCGTGTAGGTCATCTGGTTCATGTATGGGGAGATTATGCCTGAAGCGTTTGCACCGCTGCGTCGGCCTCTCTATAGTTCCGAACCATGAGCGACACCACAAAAACACAGCTCGATCTCGAGCTGATGCGATTAGCCAAACGCATCGAAGAATTGGTCGCGACCGTGGAACACCTGAAGGAAGAGAATCGCGCGTTGCGCCAACGACACGAGTCGCTGGCCGGTGAGCGGGCCTCCCTCCTCCAGAAAAATGAACAAGTCCGCACGCGCGTCGAGGCTATGATCGGGCGCTTGAAAACTCTGGAGCACGGCTCATGAGCCAGCAAGAGCAAGCACGCGTAAGCGTGCGGATCATGGAAAAAGAGTATGTCATCGCGTGTCCCTACGAAGAGCGTACTGCGCTTCTGGACACGGCTGAATTCCTCAACAGTCGCATGCGCGAAGTGCGCGACAGCGGCAAGGTCGTAGGCCTCGACAGGATCGCCGTCATGGTGGCGCTCAACCTGGCGAACGAGCTCCTGCGCCTGAAGAACCACGATGCAAAACTCGAAACCGATGCCAGCGGCCGAGTCCGCGCCCTGCGCGAGCGGGTCGAAAGCGCGATCGAGAAGGGGCAGCAACTCGAACTTTAGGAGTCTGCGCGACCAACGCATGCGGCTGCTGCGTGCGGCTCGCTCTCCGTCTCCTTCGTGCGGCTCCGCTCTGAGCCTACTCATGCGGTTCGCTTTCCGCCTCCTTCGTTGCGGCTCTGCTCTGAGCCTACGGCATGCGGTTCACTCTCGGCCTCCTTCGTGCGACTCCGCTCTGAGCCTCCTGCGTGCGGCTCGCTCTCAGCTTCTGCGTATGGCTCCGCTCTCCGCCGTACTGCATGCGACTTCGTTCACCTGCTGCGGCTTCGCTCGCCGCACACTTCTTGCACGCTCACGATCGGACTACCGCCCGTCATCCCATACGACGCTGCGTCGCACCCCCAAAGCAGCATCCCTCGGTCTGGCTGCAGGTGGGCTCGTCGCCCTCGGGGCGAGGTTCGTGTAAAGTGACTCGTGGCGTCGCCTGCGGTGTTCGACACGCGTTCCGGGTTACCTCGGACCCTAGTTTGTACTACCCAGGGACAATGGGTTGCAGACAGCATTGTGCAAGTCCGCGCCTGGAGCGGAAAGCCTTACCTGTCGCAGCTCGTCCCACTTGTTGCTCTGGTTCGAGAGCAACGGTTCGCACCGGCACAGGCGGGTGACGCTTATTGTCTTATTGGCTGAAAGTCGCCTGCGGCGCTTTCAGCGGAATCAAACCAAGCGTCTGCGTTTGGCGGCGGGCAAAAGGACAGTGCGCACGCACTGTGGCCTTCGGCACTTTTGCCCGCGGGGCAAGCCGGTTGGGCGGCGCCTTCAGCGGAACCAACCCCAGCGACTGCGTTTGGCAGCGACCCAAAGGACAGTGCAGACGCACTGTGACCTTCGGCCGTTTGGCGCACTAGGCATGCGGTTGGGGACGCGCTCTCAGCGGAACCAAACCCGGTGGCTGCGTTTGGCGGCAAGCGTACGGACAGCGCGGACGCACTGTGGCCTTCGGCCCTTTGGTCCACCGCCAGGCATGCCGTTTAGGCGGCGCTCTCGGCGGAACCAACCCCAGCGGGCACGTTCGGCGGCGGACACAAGGGCAGTGCGGACGCACCATGGCCCGCAACCGCTTTGCCCGCTGGGCAAGCCGATGGGGCAGCGCGTTCGGCGGAACAAACCTCAGCGACTGCGTTTCGCGGCGAGCATGCGGAGAGTGCGGACGCGCTGTGGCTTTCGACCCTTTGGTCCGCCAGGCATGCCGGTTAGGCGACACTCTCAGTGGAACCAACCCCTGCGATTGCGTTTGGCGTCGAGCAAGCCATTTGGGAGACGCGTCCGTGGCATCGACGTACCACGTCGCTCGCCAAGCAAGCGACTGCGGGCATGACGCAAGCGGTGTCACTCGCTGAACGCAAGGCGCTACGGCAACTACTTAGAGCGCGCCGACGTGCGGTGCCCGCTGCGGAGCGAGCTCGTGCTGCCCAACTCGTCGCGCGTAACGCCGATCGAAATCTCCATCTGCGTCCGGGCTGGCGCATCGCCATCTACATGGCTCTGCCATCGGAGCTCGATACCACCCCCCTCATCAACCTGGCTCGCGAGCGCGGTTGCACGATCTACGTGCCACGCATTGATCGTCACTCGCTGGGTCGCAAGATGCGTTTCGTAGAACTGACAGGGCGCCAGCGGCGCAATCGCCTCGGCATCTACGAGCCTGAAACACAGCACGCGATCGGTGCAAAGTGGCTCGATGTCGTGTTCCTGCCCCTCGTAGGCTTTGACGCGTGCGGTGTTCGCCTCGGCATGGGCGGCGGTTACTACGACCGTGCGCTTGAGTTCCGCCGTTGGCGCACCGTGTGGCATACACCGCGTCTGATCGGTCTCGCCTATTCACTCCAGCAAGTCGAAGGCCTCACCGCGGCCGCCCACGACGTACGACTCGATGCGGTGATTACTGAAGAGAGGATGGTTCAATGCGCTATTGGCTGATGAAGACCGAGCCCACCACATTCGGCGTCGAGGACCTCGAACGCGCTAAACGCCAGACCACCGGCTGGGACGGAGTACGCAATTACCAGGCGCGCAACATGCTTCGGGACGAGATGAAAAAGGGGGACCTGGCGTTTCTCTACTATTCGAGCACCGATGTCCCCGGAATCGTCGCGCTCGTGAAGGTGGTGAAGGAGGGCTACCCTGACCCCACCGCCTTCGATCGTAAGCACCATCACTATGACCCCGACAGCGATCCGCAGGAGCCGCGCTGGTTCATGGTGGACGTGCAACTCGAGCGCCGCCTCAAACGCGTCGTCACGCTCGAGGAGCTGCGCAAACATGCGACGAAAGAGCTTAAAAACATGGTTTTGCTGCGCAGGGGCAACCGTCTGTCCATCACACCGGTAGAGCCCGCGGAATGGAAGTTCATCCTCTCGCTCGAGTGATGAACTGATGCTCGCATGTGCATCCTCACACGCCGTCGCACACCCTCATTCGAGGTGAACGCCTATCACACTTGTCGCATCTGCGCGTACGCTTGCTTGTAATTTTGTTTCGCGTGTATATACTCCGACCTCGGACTAACCCTACAATTTGGAGAGCCAACATGGCGAAAGCGAAAAAGAAGGCCAAGAAGAAAGCTGCGAAGAAGAAGTAGGCCTGACTTGAGGGCCGTATAGGCCCCAAGTAAATCGCAGAGACTGTGCCCGCTGATGAAGCGGGCACAGTCGTTTTTGCGCGTCGGTTTCGTCGTGGAATACGCTAGAAGCCTGGACCGCCGCTCCCGGCGCGAGGTAATAACGATGTCTGCCCCTGGTGATGCACACCGCAGTGACGCAAAGAAGCAGCGCGCCGCGCAGGCCGCTCTCGATCATCTTCTCGATGGCCACCTACAGCACGGCGCCATCATCGGCGTGGGCACTGGCTCTACCGTGAACTTCTTCGTCGATGCATTGGCAGCTTGCCGTGACCGCATCGGCGGTGCGGTCTCGAGCTCCAACGCGACGACGGCACGCCTCGAGGCCATCGGTATCAAGATCCTCGACCTGAACGAGGTCGACACCTTGGGGTTCTATGTCGATGGAGCCGACGAGGCGACCCGCGCTCGTCATCTCATCAAGGGCGGCGGCGCCGCACTCACTCGCGAGAAGATTGTCGCGGCCGCTGCGTCGCACTTCCTCTGCATCGTCGACGATGCGAAGGTCGTAACCCGACTCGGCAAGTTCCCACTCCCCATCGAGGTGATCCCAATGGCCCGGTCACTGGTCGCTCGCCAACTGGTCGCCATTGGAGGTCGTCCCGTCTGGCGTGAAGGGTGCGTGACGGACAATGGGAACCACATTCTGGATGTGCACGACCTGGTGATCACCGACCCGCCCGCTCTGGAGCAACAGCTCAACCAGATCGCAGGGGTGGTGACTGTTGGACTGTTTGCCGTCCGGCCAGCGGACAGACTGGTCATTGGGACGGAGCATGGGGTTGAGCTGGCCTGAGGGCTGACGGAGGCGACGCGAGCGGCGCGCGGCTTCGTGTTGGAAGTTAGGATTGCGGCGCCACTGGCACTTCGACCGGCGGCTTGCCGATCGCGGCCTCGCGCGCCATCGCGCTCGGGCCGCGAGCTAATGCAATGTCGGAGCGTGGTTAGTTCCAACAACTAACACGGACCGCGGGCGGCCAGCACCCCCCCAAAAAGCAGCGGAGATTATTGCCTGGCGCCGTGGAACGGCGCAGCGGCCGCGCCGCCTCGGGAGCGATGATCGGGGGCGGGGACTGCGGATGGATCGCGCCGCATTCGGACCAATGAGCGGGCCGAACCAAAACGACGGCTGGGATTCGGATGGATGGGCTTCGCCGCGTCCGGACCGACAGGCGGGGCCGAACCAAAACGGCGGCTAGGGGTTCGGATGGATGGGCTTCGCCGCGTCCGGACCGATGGGCGAGCCGAACCAAAACGGCGGCTGGGGATTCGGATGGATGGCTTCGCCGCATACGGACCAATGGGCGAATCGAACGATACAACGGCTGGGGGACTAGGATGGCTTCGCGCCGCATTGCGGCGCCGCGGCCCTTCGGGCCGGCCCCGGCGGGAGCCGGGCCGCGATCCCAGTCCCTGTGCCAAAAACTCGAAGGCCCGCCGATGGCGGGCCTTCTGGTTTTTGGCTGGGGGACTAGGATTCGAACCTAGGTAAACGGAGTCAGAGTCCGTTGTCCTACCACTAGACGATCCCCCATCATTTATTGGCGAAAAGTCGCTGGGGCGCTTTTCGCGGATCACGTCAGTGCCTCCGTTTAGCGCGCCGGCAAAAAGCGTGGTTTTTGCCGGCGGTGCTATCCGTAGGCGACACCGGGCGCGCAGGATACCCGCGCCCGGCCCGCCTGCAAACTTACCGCTTCGAGTACTGAGGACCGCGGCGGGCTTTGCGACGCCCGACCTTCTTGCGCTCGACCTCGCGGGCATCGCGAGTGACGAAGCCCGCGTCACGGAGCTGCTTACGCAAGGACTCGTCGTACTCCATCAGGGCACGGGTAATGCCGTGGCGAATGGCGCCGGCCTGGCCGGTGATACCACCGCCGTCGACACGCACACTGATGTCGAACTTGGACGTGAGCTGCACCAGCTCGAGAGGCTGACGCACGATCATGCGACCGGTCTCGTGGCCGAAGAACTCATCGAGCGGGCGCTCGTTGACGGTGATCTTGCCGCTGCCCGGCTTGAGGAATACACGCGCCGTGGCTGTTTTGCGGCGGCCGGTGCCGTATTGGCGATCGACCTGACGATGGGTGGCTGGCATGCGATAAGGATCCTATTGAATCTCGAGCGTCTTCGGCTGCTGCGCCTGATGCGGATGCTCGGCGCCGGCGAACACGTGGAGCTTGCGGAACATGCGCCGGCCGAGGGTATTTTTCGGCAGCATGCCCTTCACCGCGATCTGGAGCACCCGCTCCGGATGCTCCTTCAGCAGCTTCTCCAGCGCGATCGACTTGATACCGCCGATGTAGCCGGTGTGGTGGTAGTAAAACTTGTCGGTGAGCTTACGGCCCGTGACACGGATCTTCTCCGCGTTCAGCACCACGATGTGGTCGCCCATATCGACATGGGGGCTGTAGTCGGCCTTATGCTTACCCTTCAGGCGATGCGCAATCTGCGTAGCGAGACGCCCGAGCGTCTTTTCGGTAGCGTCGACGAGGAACCAGTCGCCCCGGATGCTGCCGGACTTGGCAAATACAGTCTTCATAGGTGGTACCAGTAGGCAATAGGCGCCCCGTCCGCGCGGGGCCCAAAAAAGGGCGGGAAGTGTACTCAAGCGGGTCCGCCAATGCAAAGGTCCGTGATGGAAATCCCCGGCCACCGGCGAGAGGCCCAGCCGGGTCCCCAGCCTAAACACTTCATTACGTGCGGCATCGCGGACGCGCCCCTTATAATGTATCCATGCAGTCGGACAGTCCCCTGGACACCCTGATCACCGCAGCCGACCGGGCTTTGCGAGCCGTCTTCGCCCCAGCCAGAGCTTCACGGCCTCTGCCCGTTCCGCCTACCGCGGCCCCCTCTAAGGGCGGCTCTGACGCCGGCCCTTCTTCGGACGCTGGCACCACCCTGCCAGTGCCGGCACCCGACGCGGAAACCCGTGATCGCCGCGCCGCGCTTGCCGACGCGGAAAGACGCACTTCAGCGGCCCTCATGCGGGTGAATCACGCCGGAGAAATCGCAGCGCAAGCGCTTTATCACGGCCAGGCTATGGTTGCCCGCTCGCAGGCAACCCGCAAGCTCCTTCTCAAGGCAGCGCACGAGGAAACCGATCACCTCGCCTGGTGTGAGACCCGACTGAAGGAGCTCGATTCACGCCCGAGCGTGCTGAATCCCCTGTGGTATGCGGGCTCATTCGCCATCGGCGCAATGGCTGCGCTGCTGGGTGACCGGATGAGCCTGGGCTTCGTGGTCGAAACCGAGCGTCAGGTTGAAGGCCACCTCGACGAACACCTTGCCCGACTGCCGGCAGACGATGTCCGCAGCCGGGCCATCCTGGAAACCATGCGCAGTGATGAAATCGCTCATGGTATGAATGCCAAGGCGGCCGGGGGCGTGGAGCTACCGTCCCCGGTGCGGGCACTGATGCGCAGCACCGCGAGAGTCATGACTGGCACGGCGTACTGGATTTGATCGACTGCGTCACTAAACGCGCAATCCAAGTGCTGACTGAGGTCACAACGTCCGGTACGCTTGCAGTCAGGCAAACATATGTATAAAAAAGCGGGCCGCCGCAACATAGCGCCACTTTCGGACAGCGACATTTCTGGGGAGCCGGTATGGACGAAAACATCAAACCGTTGAGTGACATTCCGGCGGTCAATCGCTTTTTGAGCTATTGCCGCATCCGTACGGTCCCGTCAAAGACCGTCGTGATCCACGCGGGCGACCTCCCCGACGTGCTGTACTACATCATCAGCGGCTCCGTTGAAGTCATGATCGAGGATGAGGAAGGCAACGAGATGGTGCTTGCCTACCTCAACCGCGGACAGTTTTTCGGTGAGATGGGCCTGTTCTACGAGCAGCCCACCCGCAGCGCCTGGGTCCGTACCCGTAACCAGTGCGAGCTGGCCGAAATGACCTACCCGCGCTTCCGGCAGATTGCCGCGGAAAGCCCGGGCCTGATTTTCGAGCTCGCCACGCAGTTGGCCACGCGCCTCGACCGGACCAACCGCAAGCTGGGCGACCTGGCCTTCGTCGATGTAACCGGCCGTGTGGCCCACGCGATCATGGACCTGTGCGGCGAGCCCGACGCCATGACCCATCCGGAAGGCATGCAGATCAAGGTCAGTCGTCAGGAGTTGTCACGGCTGGTCGGCTGCTCCCGTGAGATGGCGGGACGTGTACTGAAAGTACTGGAGGAGCAGGGACTGCTGCGCGCCACAGGCAAAACCATCGTCGTCTTCAACGCTCGCCCGAAGATGAAGACGCGCCCAGTCATCGTCCCGGCGAAGCCGGCGACGGCCACCTCAAAGGTGACCGGCCCGCTCGATATGGATGATGACGACGATGATGACGAGGACGACGACGAGTAGGGCTCAGTCAGCCCTTCTCCGCCTTGATCTCACGGTGCATCTGCCGGATCGTCTCGGCGTAATCCTTACTTCCGAATATCGCTGACCCGGCCACGAACGTATCGGCGCCGGCGTGGGCGATCGCCCTGATGTTGTCGACCTTCACGCCACCATCGATCTCGAGGCGGACCGCGCGCCCCGAGGCATCGATCCGCCGCCGCGCTTCCGCCAGCTTCCGCAAAGCCGACGGGATGAACTTCTGACCGCCAAAGCCGGGGTTCACCGACATGATGAGCACCAAGTCGAGCTTCTCCAGCGTGTAGTCGAGATACTCCAGCGGCGTGGCCGGGTTGAACACCAGGCCCGGGTTGCAGTCGTGCTCGCGGATGAGCTCGATCGTGCGGTCGATATGCTGGGTTGCTTCCGGATGAAACGAGATGAATGTGGCCCCAGCCGCGGCGAAGTCAGGGACGATGCGATCCACGGGCGACACCATCAAGTGGACGTCGATGGGGGCCTGCACGCCATGCTTGCGCAGCGCTTCGCAAACCATCGGGCCGATAGTCAGATTCGGCACGTAGTGATTGTCCATCACATCGAAATGAATGATGTCGGCGCCGGCCTTCAGAACCGCATCGACTTCATCGCCAAGACGCGCGAAGTCCGCCGAAAGAATCGAAGGCGCAATCCAGGGAGTTTGCATGCCGCTCAACCTCCGTCAGCCCGTCTGACTCGTCAATCGCTGCCACGCCTCGCCATACTTCTCGCTGGTGCGCGCAATGATCTGCGGCGGCAACCTCGGTCCCGGCGCTTTCTTGTTCCAATCGAGGGTTTCCAGATAGTCCCTGACAAACTGCTTGTCGAAGCTCGGCGGGCTGGTCCCGACGCGATACGTGTCGCCCGGCCAGAAACGCGATGAGTCAGGGGTAAGAACCTCGTCGATGAGCGTGAGCTGCCCTGCTTCATCCACGCCGAACTCGAATTTCGTGTCAGCAATGATGATGCCGCGATCACGCGCATGCGCGGCCGCGAAGTTGTATAGGGCCAAGGCGATATCTCGGACCTGCGCCGCCAAGGGCGCTCCCACCAACCGCTCTACTTCAGCAAAACTGATGTTCTCATCATGCTCGCCGGCCGCCGCCTTGAAGGCAGGCGTGAACAAAGGCTGCGCCAGCTGCTCTGCCTGCCGCAATCCCGACGGCAGCGAGATCCCGCACACCGCACCGGACTTCTGATAGTCCTTCCAACCGGAGCCGATGAGATAACCCCGCACCACTGCCTCGACCGGCAGTGCTTTCAGCCGGCGAACGATGGCAGCCCGGCCTTCGAGCATGGCTAGCTCGATCGGGTCCTTGATGACGCTCGCCAGCGGCCGGGAGGTCAGATGATTCGCAATGATGTGATGCGTGCGTCCGAACCAGAAGTCCGAGATCTGATGCAGCACTCGCCCCTTGTTCGGAATGGGATCCGGCAGCACCACATCGAACGCCGAAAGCCGGTCGGTGGTGACGATCAGCATCGCGTCCGCGTCGACGGCGTAGATATCCCGTACCTTCCCCTCGTGAATTTTCTCGAGGCCTTTCAATGAGGTGCGAAATACGGTGGCTGGCTGCATTAGAGGCTCGTTCTGAGGCTGAACCGGGGAAATCCCGACCCTTGCTACTATAGCGAAGTAAGCGCACCCCATGCGGCGCGCGCTCGCCACCAGTGATGGGCGGGCTTTCCAGCTCCAAGGACGGTACGACGAGTGAGCACAGTGCGATCGCGGAAAGGAACAGTGGTAAGACGACGATGGCGGTAAAGTGGACCGGCAAAATCGTGGGCGGCGTCCTGGGCCTGCTGTCCGGTAACCCGATCCTTGCACTGGTCGGCCTGGTGGTCGGCCATCAGTTCGACGAGCACAGCGGCGACCCCGAACCCGGCCCGCAAGTGAACTCGAGCGCGAATCTCGCCGAGATCGGCGAGCGCTTCTTCCGCGCCACCTTCCGAATCATGGGTTATCTGGCAAAAGCCGACGGCCGGGTCTCGGAGCGCGAAATTTCCGCCGCACGCGGCGTCATGTCAGACCTGCGCCTGAACCCGATGCAGGTCCGCACAGCCATCGAGTACTTCACTGTCGGCAAACAAGCCGGCTTCGACCCGGCAACCGAGCTCGCCGGCCTGCGCCACGCCTGCCAGGGACGCCCCGAGCTGCTCCGCGTCTTCCTCGAAATCCAGATCCGCGCCGCCCTCGGCGGCAACAACATGGAAGGCCCGGTACGCGACCTTCTCGGCCGCGTCGCCAACCGCCTCGGCATCTCCAACCTCGAGCTCGCACAACTCGAAGCCATCCTACGCATCCGCAGCGGCAGCTTTCACCAGAGTCAGGGCCAAAGCTACACCCGCAACACCGCCACCGAACAACTCGACCAGGCGTACAAGGTGCTGGAAACCACCCCCGATGCCAGCAAAGACGAAATCATCAAAGCCTACCGCCGCCAGCTGAGCAAACACCACCCCGACAAACTCAAAGCCAACGGCCTGCCCGACTCCATGATCGAGCACGCCAAACAACGCACCCAACTCATCATCGAAGCCTATGAACTGATCCGCGAACGCCGCAGCCTCTAACCCGACCGCGCCGCCCACTCCTCAATCACCGCCTGCACCGCCTTAACCCCATCCGTCAACGCCGCCGGCCCCGGCTGCAAAATCAGCGGTGACTTGATCTCCCTGACAAACCCATCCCGAACCGCCGGCACCCCAGCCCACCCCGCCCGCGCCGCCACTTCCCCAGGCTGAAACTTCTTCCCACACCACGACCCAAGAATGATGTCGGGCGTACGCCGCACCACTTCCAACGGATCCGCAATAATCCGATTCCTCCCCAACGCCTGCCCCGCCAGCTCCGGAAAACAGTCCTCCCCCCCAGCCAACTCAACGAGCTCCGACACCCACCGGATCCCCGAGATCTGCGGCTCATCCCACTCTTCAAAGTAAACACGTGGCCGTCTTGGCAGCGCAGCCGCGCGCTCCCGCACCTGCGCAAGTCCCGCGGTAAGTTGCCTGATGAGATCGAGCGTCTTCACCTCGCACCCGATCATCCCACCAAGAGTACGGATCATCCGCAAGATGTCCTCGATGCTGCGGTGATTGAAGACATGCACCTCAATCCCAGCCCGCACCAGCTCCGCTGCGATATCCGCCTGCAGATCCGAAAACCCCAGAACGAGGTCCGGCCTCAGCTCGACAATGCGATCGATCTTGGCGCTGGTGAAGGCCGAAACGCGCGGCTTTTCCTTGCGCGCCTGAGGAGGCCGGACTGTAAAGCCCGAGATCCCGACGATGCGCCAGTCCTCGCCCAGCAGGTACAAAGTCTCCGTGGTCTCCTCGGTGAGACACACGATCCGTTGTGGGAATCCTGAAAGCACACTCATGGGTGCTACCCTACCCGAATGTTGGCGCGCATCTGGAGCTTCCTCGATTGGTGCTTTTTCGGACCGGCTTCGATCCGGCCCGGGACATTGGGACTCGTTCTACGCATCCTTCGTTACCCTTATGCAGTGATTCGCGACCTCGCGCGCGGCGAGATCAACCTGCGCGCCATGGGGCTGGTATACACCTCCCTGCTGTCGGTCATCCCCCTCGTGGCATTCGCGCTGGCCATATTGAAGATGTTCGGGGCGCGTCACGATCTCGAGCCGGTCTTGTTCGAATTCTTCCGTCCCATGGGAGGAACGGCGGCAAATGAGCTCTCCAGACAGGTCGTGCACTTCGCAAACCGGGTGAGCAGCGGTGTCGCAGGATGGGTAGGACTCGCCTTCCTCGCATACACCTTGTTCGGCACGATCAAGAAAGTCGAAGACAGCTTCAACTTCGTGTGGCACGTCTATCACCCCCGAGGCCTCGGCAGGCGGATCGGCGAATACCTCGCTCTGCTCATCGGCGGCCCTTTGGTGCTCGGCGGATTCATCGGCCTGATGCACATAGCTCTCGACACCGCGGCCGTGCAGGAGGTCGCCAGATTACGTCCTTTGCGTTACGCCGCGATAGCGGTGGCGCCTTATGCGATGGTAGCTGCGTTCTTTACCATCCTATACATGCTCATCCCCAACACGCGGGTGCACTGGCGTCCGGCACTCACGGGCGCGCTCGTCGGCGGCGTGCTGTGGGCCGCGATCGGCAAGCTGTTCACATCGTTCGTGATGTACTCCACCCGATTGCAGATCGTGTATGCGGGTTTCGCAGTCGTGGTGGCTGGCCTGTTATGGACCTACTTCGGCTGGCTGATCCTGCTGGCCGGCGCGCAGCTATCGTTCTACTTGCAGAATCCGATGTATCTGCGCCTGGGCCTGCATGAACTGCAGCTCTCGTGCACGGAGGTCGAGCAGGTCGCCCTGCGTGTCATGTACTACGTGGGCCGCACTCACCTGAGCGGCAATGGGCACTGGACCGCCAACCAACTCGGCACCGAGCTTGGGGTCCCCGGCGTGGCGATCGCACGGATGGTAACCGCCTTCGAGCAAGCCAGGCTCGTTGTGGTCTCGGACAACGAAGAGTTGGTTCCCGCCCGGGACATCGGACAAATCAGCGTGGCGGAAATACTGGACGTGGCGCGCAACCAGGGGAGTCAACATCTGACACCCGGTCAATCCCTCAATCCACGCACCATGACCGTGCCATCGGTGGACAAGCTGGTGGCAAGCCTCGAGGAAGCGCGCCGCAACCGTTGCGGCAATCTGACCTTACGGGACTTAGTGCAGGAAGCGCCGCGCCCGGCTCTCATGCTCGCTGCACGCCGCGAACGCCGCGACTGACGCAGTCGCAGCGACCAGCGCCTCGATCAATCCCCGGCGATCGTCATCTCACCGATGAGTATCGAGCCGGTCCGCACCGACCCGCGCGTATCGACATCACTCCCGACGGCAACGATGTCGAGATACATCTGCTTGAGATTCCCCGCGATCGTAATCTCGTGCACGGGGTATGCGATGACGCCATTCTCCACCCAGAAACCACTCGCACCGCGGGAATAGTCTCCGGTCACGCCATTCACACCCTGCCCCATCAACTCGGTGACCAGCAGGCCGTTGTGCAGCCGTGTAAGGAAGCTCTGTTGATCGAGTGCCTTACCGGGCGTAGCTACGATGAGGTTGTGAACGCCGCCAGCATTGCCGGTGCTCTTGAGACCGAGGCGGCGCGCCGAATAACTCCCCAGCACATAACCATCCAGCACGCCGTCGCGAATCAGATCGCGATCCTTGGTTGCCGCGCCTTCATCGTCGAACGGGTTGCTGGCCAGGCCCTTGGGAATATGGGGACGCTCGTAAATCTGAAAAAATGACGGAAAAATCTGCTTGCCGGCCGCGTCCAGCAGGAACGAGGCCTTGCGATACTGCGCCGCCCCACGGATCGCTCCGGCGAAGTGTTTGATCAAGCCCCGCGACATGTCAGGCGAGAAAGCGATCGGCGCCTTGCGCGTCGATAACTTGCGCGAGCCAAGCCGCGCCACCGCCCTTTGTCCCGCGGTACGGCCGATCACTTCCGGCGCCTCCAGGTCGGTGGCATCGCGCGCGGTCGTATACCAGTAGTCACGTTGCATTTCGTCGCCCTGTTGGGCAACGAGCGAGCAGCTCACGGAATGACTCGTGCTGGATACGCCAGCAAGAAAGCCAAGCGAATTGCCGTAGACACCACTGTGGCGGTTGCTGTTGAGAGAGCCACCCTCGGAATTGGTGATGCGCGGATCCACCGCGAGACCGGCAGCCTCGCAGCGCCGCGCGATTTCAATCGCCTGCTCGGGCACGAGCTCCCAAGGATGATTGAGGTCGAGGTCGGGTATCTCGCGCGCCAGAAACTCAGGCTCAATGAGCCCCGCGTAAGGATCTTCAGCCGTGTAGCGCGCAATCGCGCAGGCTTTTTCGACTATCTCACGCACCGCGCGCTGGCTCAGGTCCGCAGTGCTCGCTGAGCCCTTGCGCTTGCCGAAGTACACGGTGACCCCGAGCCCCCGATCGCGCTGGTATTCGATCGTCTCCACCTCGCCGAGGCGTACGGTCACGCTAAGCCCTTGGCTCACGTTGGCGTCGGCTTCACATTGCGAGGCCCCCTGCCGGCTGGCTTCTTCCAGCGCAAAGCTCACCACATCCTGCAGCTGCGGTATTCCCTTCGAGTCGGCCGGCTGTTGCATTACATCCGCTTGGGTTCAATGGAGTAGGGCAGAATTGTACCAGCCGTAGACACCGTGCCAGCAAAAGTGACTTCCGACCCCCCAAAAAGACGCCAGCGACCCTCCGACGACGAATACGACGAGCCGAGCAAGAGCGCGCGCAAACGCGCCGCGCACGCAGCGCAAGACCTCGGCGAAGAACTGATCCGCATGCGCGACAGTGACCTGAATTCCCTGGACCTTCCGGAAACCTTGGTGGATGCGGTGCGCGAAGCACGCCGCATTACAAGCCGCGGTGGCCTCGCGCGCCAACGGCAGTACATCGGCAAGCTCATGCGCGACATCGATCTGGAGCCCATCCGCGCTTTTCTTGGATCGCGCAGCAAGGTCGATGCTCAAGAGACAGAGCGCTTCAAACGCGTCGAGGCCTGGAGGGAACGTTTGATTGTCGAGGGTGCGCCCGCGCTCGAAGAGCTCGAACGATGGCGCCCCGGCCTCGACAGCGACGAGTGGTCCCGCCGCCTCAGCGCCGCACGCGACGAGCGCGCCCGCACTGGCGCGACGGGAGCCGCCAGCCGCGAGCTTTTTCGCGCATTGCGCGCCCTCTTCGACAACGACTCCCCAGCCTCGTCTACTGACGAAACGCGCGAGTAGGTAGCGCAGTCGCGAGCGAAAACGGGTCTTCCGGGAGCCCGGGCTTGCGGCGCCCCTCGGAAAAACCCTTTTTCGCTCGGCTGCGCTTAGCTGGAATAGGCATAACTGGCACCCGCCAGCGGACCGTCACCCAATTTCTGTACAATGGCTCGATGAAACCCCTCGTCGGCATCATCATGGGCTCGTCTTCCGATTGGGAGACCCTGCAGAACGCCGCCGAAATGTTGGACAAACTGTCCATCCCGCATGAAGTGCGCGTGGTGTCCGCTCATCGCACACCCGACCTGCTGTTCGAATACGCCTCCACGGCGCGCTCGCGCGGCCTCGAGGTCATCATCGCGGGCGCCGGCGGTGCAGCGCACCTTCCGGGCATGACGGCAGCGAAAACCAGCCTCCCGGTCCTTGGCGTACCAGTGCAGTCGAAAGCCCTGAACGGCCTCGATTCGCTGCTCTCCATCGTGCAGATGCCAGCGGGAATCCCCGTGGCGACGTTCGCCATCGGCACGGCCGGAGCGGCCAACGCCGCCCTATGCGCGGCCGCCATTCTCGGCAATAAGCACCCTGCAATTGCAGCGGCTCTGGATGCCTTCCGCGAGCAGCAGACCGCCAGCGTTCTCAGCAAGCCCGACCCGCGTACACCCACCCGTCTATGACCGTTGCTATCCTGGGCGCCGGCCAGTTAGGCCGCATGCTCGCTTTGGCGGGCTATCCTTTGGGGCTGGATTTTCTATTTCTGGATCCGGCGCAAGATCCGCCAGCCGGACGCATCGCGCCGGTGCTACAAGGATCCTTCACTGATCAGCAGCTGCTGGCTCGACTGGCGCACGACGCCAAAGTCGCAACCATCGATTGGGAAAACGTCTCGGTAGAGGCGCTGCGTGCCCTCAAAGGATCGGGAGCGAGAATCGCCCCACCCATCCCGGCGATTGCCACCGCGCAGGATCGAGTCAGTGAAAAACGCTTGTTTGAGCGCCTGAAGATCCCAACCACCCGTTGGCAGGATGTGCGCTCCCGCGCCCAACTCGAGCGCGCGGTGCGCGAAATCGGCCTTCCGGGAGTCATCAAAACACGACGACTGGGTTATGACGGCAAGGGCCAGGCGGTAGTCAAAACGCTGGAGGATGCCCAGCGCGCGTGGCAGGAAATGGGTTCCGTAGGCCTCATCTACGAAGAGTGGATACCCTTTGACTGCGAGGTATCCATCATTGGCGCCCGCAGTCAGGGCGGCGAAATCGCCATCTATCCGTTAAATGGCAATGTCCACGCACAGGGCATTTTGCGACTGACCCGCGCGCCTTACGGACCGCCGCGCTGGCACCGGCTGGCCGCAAAGTACCTCGAAAGCGTTCTCACACACTTCCGCTACACTGGCATCCTGACGATCGAGTTCTTCGTTTCTGGCGGGAAGCTGATTGCGAATGAAATGGCACCGCGGGTACACAACTCCGGCCACTGGACGATTGAAGGAGCCGTCACCAGCCAGTTCGAAAACCACCTGCGGGCCATTCTGGGCCTGCCGCTGGGCTCGACGCGCCCGACCGGGTACAGCGCCATGCTCAACCTGATCGGCAGCGTCCCGCCCCGGGCGACGGTACTCAGCTGGGAGGGGGTGCACCTGCATGATTACCATAAGGAGGCGCGACCCGGTCGCAAGGTGGGGCATTTAACTTTGGTGGAAGCCTCCAGGGCACGCCGGGATCGTCGGGCACGGCAATTGCTCTCCGAGTTGGCCCCCGGGATACGCATCCCTTAATATCAGGCTCGGCGTTCGAGTCCCAATGCGGCTCCCGCTGTCATGCGAGTACCCATGTATCTCGAACCGTTCAAACTAAAAGAGCTGCCGTTTCGCCTCAGTCCGGACCCGCAGTTCCTTTATCTGTCGAAACAGCACGCCCGCGCCAAGGCGTACATGGAGTCGACCATCTGGTTCACCGACGGCTTCGTGGTGATCACCGGAGAGATCGGCTCGGGCAAGACCACCCTCATCGAGTCCTTCCTGAAGGAAGTGCAAACCGATGTGGTCGTCGCCCAAATCAATCAGACCCAGGTGTCGGCGATCGACTTTCTCCAGGCGGTCCTGGTGCAGTTCGGCTTCTCGCCCTTCAAGATGAAGAAGGCCGAGCTCATCGCCACCATCAACAATTTCCTGATCGAGCAGTACGCCGCCGGACGCAAGGTGCTGCTCATCGTGGACGAGGCGCAAAACCTGTCCATGCGGGTGCTGGAGGAGATCCGACTGCTCTCCGGTGTCGAGACCACGAAAGAGAAGGTGCTGCGCATCATTCTCGCGGGCCAGCCGGAGCTGAACGAAAAACTCGACGCGCCCGAGCTGGTACAGCTCACACAGCGCATCCGTCTGCGCTTTCATCTGAGCACCCTCACCCAGGCCGAGATGCGCGCCTACATCCAACACCGGTTGGAAGTTGCAGGCGGCGGCGACCGGCAGATATTCACTGAGGACACTTACAACGAGCTCTACCGCTACACCGGCGGTGTGCCGCGCCTGATCAATACGCTGTGCGACACGAGCATGATGGCCGCCTATACGGCGAGCCGCGAAGCCGTCACGGTGGAGGACATCAAGGAAGCGGTCGAAGAGCTGCAATGGGTCGAGTATGCCGCGCGACCGCACCACAACCTGGAGGTGCTGCCCTCGCTCTCGCAGCGGGCCTCGCAAACTGGCGAGTCCGCGCAGCCCGTGGTGGGTCGTATCCTGGTGGCAACTGACGGTCGCACGGTGCAGGAGATCTCACTGCACACCGGGCGGATCATTGTCGGTCGCACCCCGGACAACGACCTGCAGGTCGACAGTCGTTTTGTCAGCCGCCATCACTGTCAGATTGTCACCACGGCCAACTCGTGCGTGATCGAAGATCTGAACAGCACCAACGGCATCTATGTCAAATCGAAACGGGTACGGCGCCACTATCTCAACGACGGTGATGTGGTCGTCCTCGGCAAGCACGAGCTCATCTATGTCGATGAGCGTCTCGCCAAGACCCGCAGCACATTGACCGACACGGTACCCGGGCTGCATGCCCTGCAGTCGCCTGCGGCCAACGAAGGCATCGAAACCGAAGGGCTGATCAAGACCGGCGTGGAGCCGTTGGCGAAATAGCCGTCAGTCCGGCTCTTTTGACGGTGGCGAGGCGACATTCAGCGCCTCGGGGTCAGAGTATTCCGAGCGCAGCGCGCGATAGTCCCGGCGTCGCAACAAGATCACCACGCCACCCAACACGCCGGCCAGCCCGATCAGCCCTGCGATGACGCTCAACACTCCGGCAGGCAGGAAATAGCTGACTGCCAGTGCTGCAATGCCGCAGATGACATAAAACCAAGGAAGGCCCTCGTAGACCGGTTGAGAGAAGCGCGGTGGGGCTGTTGGGGCCATGGCTGCATCCTAACCGTTTGGCGGGAGCAACGAAACACCAGGCCGCGCTTCAGGTCGCGCTGCCCAAACGGCAGCACGACCCGAAGGGTAAGAGTTTCAGTGCTTGCCCTTGCCCAACAACTTCTCCATGAAGCGGCCGAACAGCGACGGCCGGTTGAGCGCGTCGACGCCGAAATCCGTCTTCGTCTTCGGACCTCTGCGCTTGACCTCGGTGAGGAGATCCTGGGGGATGTTGAGCTGGGGCAACTCGGCGGTGACTGCGGTATCGGCCTGCATCATGCTGTCCTTCTTCGACGGAAGCGAATGGGTGGCAGCAAAGTACGGACCTACGGAATCGGGTGTCGTGCAGGAATTCACAGCTTCGCCATGATGGTGCTCTGCGTCGCTGAAGTCAGACACTGTGGGCGCTCGCTTAAGTTAATTGACGTGCCGCGTTTCGACCACGAGAGCCCTTGCAAGTTCTCGCGTGCCGCAAAGGTCAACTCTTGCATCAACCGTGCCGAGTGCACGATCGGGGAGCGCACGCATCCTTGCGCACGCGTGAGCCGTCCGTGCTCAGCCCCGTGCGCACATCATGAAGACGCCGCAGGGGCCGAGCGACCCCCTATTCGCAACGTCTTCATGCAGAAATGACAAAGCAACTCCTTTTGCACACGCGTTCACACAGAAACGCCGACGACACACTGCACCGCCGCACATTCCTATAACCCGACACCGACCAACATCCCGCCAGCTCAGCCGGTTCCGCCGACAGTCAGCCCTTCGATCTTCAGCGTCGGCTGCCCCACGCCAACCGGAACGCTCTGTCCTTCCTTGCCGCAGGTGCCCACGCCATCATCCAGCCGCAGATCGTTCCCCACCATTGCAACTCGCGTCAGCACGTCCGGCCCGTTTCCGATCAGAGTCGCGCCCTTCAGCGGCGCACCCAACTTGCCGTTCTCGATTGCATAGGCCTCGCTCGCCGAGAACACGAATTTTCCGGAGGTGATGTCAACCTGCCCGCCGCCGAAGTTCACAGCATAGATACCGTTCTTCACGGAGCTGATGATCTCCTGCGGGTCATGCGGACCTGGGCGCATGTAGGTGTTCGTCATACGCGGCAGCGTCATGTGGGCAAACGACTCGCGCCGCCCGTTGCCCGTGGGAGCCACACCCATGAGCCCCGCATTGAGACGATCCTGCATATAACCGCGCAGGATGCCGTTTTCGATCAACATCGTACACTGAGTTGGCGTTCCCTCATCATCGATGTTGAGCGAGCCGCGCCGTTGCGCGAGCGTGCCGTCATCGACCACCGTGCACTCGGGTGCGGCCACACGCTCGCCGATGCGATTGGCGAACGCGGAAGTACCCTTGCGATTGAAGTCGCCCTCCAGCCCGTGACCGATGGCTTCATGCAACAGAATGCCGGGCCAACCCGGGCCCAACACAACAGTCATCGGCCCCGCCGGAGCCGGAACCGCCTCCAGGTTGACGAGCCCCTGGCGTACCGCCTCGCGTGCCAGCTGGAGCGGCCGGTCGCCGGCTACGAGATCGGCGAGCGAATAGCGGCCGCCCATCCCGGCGTAACCCTGCTCACGACGGCCGTTCTGCTCGACCAACACCGAGACATTGAAGCGTACCAGCGGCCGCACATCGGCAGCCATCTGACCTTCGCTGGTAGCAACCAGCACGACATCGTGCACGGCAGTCACGCTCGCGGTCACATGAACCACACGAGGATCCATACGCCGCGCCTCGCGATCCACCCGCTCGAGCCACGCAACCTTATCTTCAGTAGAGAGCGAGGCATTGGGATCGGCGGGCAGATACAACTGATGTCCGGCACGAGGACTCCATGCCTGCACCCTGCGCTCACCACCTTGAACGGCGATGGCCCGGGCGGCGCGCGATGCCTCTTCCAACGCCGGCAACACGATCTCATCGGAGTACGCAAAACCGGTCTTCTCGCCCGCGAGCGCCCGGACCCCCACACCCTGCTCGATGCTCGCGCTGCCATCCTTGACGATCCCGTCCTCGAGCGACCACGACTCCTGGTGGGCGAGTTGGAAATACAGGTCCGCGAAATCGACCGAGTGCGCCATCACTTCGCCAAAAACCCGGTCGAGACGATTGGCGTCGAGGCCGCTAGGACTGAGGATCAGGTCGCGGGCAATGCTCAAAGGATCGGTGCCAGGCTGTAATTCTTTCATCGGTGACTCGTACTGAAGGATTGGGTAGCCGCGGGTATGCGGTGTCGAAGCGCCGGGAAGTTGTTACGGACTTCCTCCTGAGCGCCGGTATCGATTTCGGCCAGCACGAACCCCCGGCCACGCGGCAGCCGCTGCAGAACGCGGCCCCAGTAGTCGACGATCATGCTGTCACCGTAAGTCTCGCGCCCGTTGGGGTGAAAACCCGATTGCGCGGGCGCTATCACGTAGCAGAGATTCTCAATGGCTCGCGCGCGCAGCAGGGTCTCCCAATGCGCTCGTCCCGTGGGACTGGTAAACGCCGAAGGCACCGCGAGCAATCGCGCCCCATCGGCACTCAAAGCACGAAACAGCTCCGGAAAGCGAACGTCATAGCAGACCGACAGACCCAGCCGGCCCACGGGGGTATCCACCACCGTGGCGTTCGAGCCAGGAGCGACGTGCGCCGACTCACGATAGCGTTCGGCGTCTTTCCCCTCGGCACGGCCAGGGATGTCGACGTCGAAGAGATGAATTTTGTCGTAGCGCGCGATGCGCTTCCCATCGGGTCCGTAAACGAGTGAGGCAGCAGCCACGCGGCCATCGGAGCCCGCACGTACCGCAACGGTGCCACCTACGATCGTCATACGAAGCTTTACAGCCGCGGCGGCGAGGAACTCCTGGATGGGGCCGCGGCCATCGCTCTCGGCTATACCGCGCTTATCGGCGTCCTTAAGCCCCATGAAGGCAAAGTTCTCGGGCAAGGCAGCCAAAACAGCCCCTTGAGCGGCCGCTTCCTCGAGAAGGCCTCGTGCCTGCTCGAGATTGGCCGTGACGTCCGCCCCGGACGTCATCTGAATCGCTGCGACTTTCATTGTGGATCTCCATCCGCTGCTACCACTATGGGGTTGTCCCACGAACCCTGCAAATGCAGCGGGGCCTTCGATCCCTCCTCACGAGTGCCGCCAGCGAACAGTTCGCGGAGCGAAAGCCATGCCGCGGCCACACGTGGAGTGGGACCCAGGCGGCGCACCGCGGCGGGCAAGCGCCCCTCGCCGCGCAGAACCCAGACCTGCTGGTCGTAACTACGCGCTACCAGATTGGTACGCCCACGCATCAAAATCTCGGCATCACCATCGAAGTGCAGGTTCGAGGTCGCGGCCTCCCCATCGTGCACATCGAAGTCCGCATCGAGCCGCGAAAAACGCAAGGCATGCGCATCAGGCAATGAGCCGGTGGTCGCCGTAGGCGACCCCATGCCACTAACGAGAGCGGGCACCAACAGCAGAGCAAAGGGAGAGCCCGCATCCTGACTCGAGCCGGGTTCGGCGACGGTCGTGCCGTCCTCGAGCTGCATGTTGAGACGACCCGCCAATGTTGCGAGCGCCGGCTGCTCGGTGCCGGCCTGCCACTGGAGGTCGCCGTCGAGAGTCGCCTTGCTGGCGGTCAGCTCCGGACGAAAGCCGAAATCCTCCAGCGTCGCTGCCGCATCGTTGCTATCGAGATTAAACTTCAGCCGGCAGGAGGTGTTTTGGCAATGCATGCTGCCCTGAACCTCCTGCGTACTGCCGCTGAGGCGCAGATCCGTAACGTCGACGACGTTGCCGCCGGATTGGATCGTTGCCGCGGCACTGCCGATCGAGCGCCCCTGCCAGACCAGATCGTCCACGGAGAGCTCTGTGGCGGGCCCGAGCGCTGCAATCAACTCCGCGCTGGCGCCGAAAGCGCCGCCGTCCGGAACGTCGAGTCGGACAAAGTGAAAGGTTGCCGGATGACCCGCATCGGTTCTGGCCGGCCAGTGCGCTATGCCGGTCATCTGCGCGGATCGCAAATGCAGATCCGCGCCGGCCTCGGTCCGCTCAGCCAACACCTGTACGCCCGCGTACCGATGACCGGCCACGAGCAGCTCACCCGCCAGGAGATTGGCACGGATCGCAGGCGCGCCAGGCTCCGCCCGTAATTGCTGCCACGCCGCCACGTAGGCCGGCAGATCGAGTTGGCTCAATCCGCCTTCCACCAACACCACCGGGGACTCGGGCAACACCGCGACACCCGGGCCAAACTGCACGTTACCGCGTTCGACCTGCCACGTCGCATCCGCACGCCGCTTCAATGCCAGGAGGCTCCGCAACCGCTCACCCAGATTGAAACGAAACACCGCCGCAGCGGCGTTGCCCTGCGCCTCCAGATGCAACGGTACGGCAGCGCTGGGGGTCTTCCTCAAAGGCTGCGGCAAATGACTGACCACGCCAATGAGGCTCGAGTCCGCCCTCACGCGCCATTGCGCGGGCTTGGAATCATCGCCGGTCACGTAAGTGAGCTCGCCGCTCCACGCAGAGCGTCCGGTGGGCGCGCGCGTCTCGTCGATCACAGTTCCCGCGGTCGCCGCCAGCGACAGTTGCCGGGCATCCAGTACACCCCGCCCCTGGATCGCAAGCACCGAACCGCCGTGCTCGTGGCGCTCTCCAACACTCAACGTGACCGGCCCCCCGAGCCAGGTTCCCGTGAACGTGGAACGCCGCAAAGAGCCGCCATCAAACACCAGCGAGCCGCGCAGCTCATCCATCGGCGGGATGCCCGCGACTGCCTGCAGCCGCGCGCCCTCGATCGCGGCGTGAACGCGAGGCCCCATCGAGTCGAAGGGACCGCGCAACTCCATACGCACCCGGTCAATCTGTCCCTGGGTGAGCTGCGAGAAGACCGCGACCGTTCGCGGCAAACCACTGCCAGCGAGTCTTTCCAACAGCGGCAGGTCAACACCCGTCAACTCGGCGCGCGCGTCTATTTCGGGCGCACCGCCAAAGGGCGCGCCGCCAAAGGGCACGCTGCCGGCGTCAGCGCCGGCCAGCACCCCATCGATTTTCAACCGGGTATCCTGGTGTCGTAACTCCAGCTCCTCCGTGCGGATCCGCCAGTCATTAGCGCTGCAGTGAATTTGCAGCCGCGCCGCGACGTGCACCTCATCGAGCGGGTACTTGGGAGCCTGTGCCAGCTCGAGTTGCCCCGTGCTCGTCCCCAGCTCCGCCACCAGATCGGTCTCATCGCCTGCGATGTGCCCTGCGAGCCCTTTCAGGGTGAACCCCTGTGAAGGGGGCGCGACCTCCATACCACTGAGCCGCGCGGCAGTGCGCAACCGCCGCCCGTGCGGACGCGCCTCGTTCCAATCGAACGTCAAGTCGCGGACAGTTCCCCCAAGGCCGACGCTCGACAAATCCAACTGCGGCGCGAACCAGCGGATAATGGCGGCAACCGACGGCACCGGTGCCTGCTCCAGGTGACCGCGGATCCAACCACTCGCAGGTGCGGCGTCGAGGCTGAAACGGGCGGGAGCGCCGAGAGTCGCCGGATCTGCCAGCTCGAGAGAATCGACCTGCAGCCGCCAGCCGAAGTCCCGCTGCCCCACCCGCCATTCGCCCTTGAGATGATCCAGGCTGACGACCGTTCCCGACGGATCGTCCGCCGCGGCGAACTCGAGACCCACCGCGCTTACTTTGCCGTTGGCCTTGGTCACACGGCCTCTTGCGAAGTCGACATCTAACGCGACTTCGCCCCCGCCAGCCCGTGGCAGATAACGCGCCGCGGCCGGCATGGAAGCCAACACATCGCGCCAGCCGGCAAGTACCAGCCTGTGACCTTCGAAGCGCAGCGTCCCACTCAGCGCCTCCGGATGCTCTAGGTCGCCGTCCAACCGCAGACCCAGCCGTGCGGTGCGACCCAGCCGCTCCGGCAGATAGACCAACCCGTAGCCGCTCCACTCGGAGGTTGCGCGGCGTAAAGATGCGCGCCGGACTTGCAGTGTCAGGGCAGTAGCGGAGCCCGACGGATCAGGCAGCCGAAGTATGCCGCCTTCGAGGTCGACGCGACCTCCACGCCAGCCCTCGAGGACCTTCGCAGCTTCTACAGCGGGGCCGGCACGAGCCGCCGGCAAGGAGGCGGCGCCCACAGCACCAGCTCGTCCTCCACCCCTGCGGAAGTCGATGTCAGCTGCCACCAGCGTAATGCGACCGGCCTCGAGCTGTCCGCTGCGCAATGTCTGCCAGACATCGAAGCCGACGACGAGCTCGGGGGCTTTCAGCAACACCGTGGAGCGACCTGGCTCGCCCAACTCCACGCCATGGAACACGGCCTCGGGCCCATACCAGCCCCATCGCAGCCCCATGTCCTCGAAGCGGATGTCGAGACCAGTCTGCGCCCGCACGAGACTCTCGAGTGCCGCCCGGTGCTGAGGCACCCGCGCCACCGCCAGCTCGTACGCCAGCGTGACGATACCGAAGAATACCAACGCGCCGGCCAGAATTGCCGCGACCGCCTTCAGCCCCTGCCACGGTGGCGCCTGGGACGCCCCGGCTGGGGATTCCCTCGCTTCCCCCCGCTGGGGATTTCCTCTCTGGCCCCCACTGAGGGTTCCCTCGCTGGCCCCCCGGTTGCCGCTCGGTTGCCACTCGGTCGCCGCGCGCGGCGCGGGCTCGGTCTCCCGCACTGGGGATTCCCTCGCTGCCCGCTCGGTCTCGACCGTGGGGAACATCAAACAATCCTAGTTAGATAAGCACCACGTCGTATTGATCGACGCCGTAGAGACCCTCGACCTGAAGACGAATGGGACGTCCGACCTGTGCCTCGAGCTCGGCAAGCGTGGCAGATTCCTCGTCGAGGAGCCGATCCACCACATCCTGATGCGCCAGTATCAGCAGCTCGCGGCTGGCGAACTGCCGGCTTTGTCGCACTATTTCGCGAAAGATCTCGTGACACACCGTTTCCGGCGTTTTGACGAACCCGCGTCCCTCGCAAGTTGGACAGGGCGCACACAGCAGATGTTCCAGGCTCTCGCGCGTGCGCTTTCGAGTCATCTCCACGAGGCCGAGCGGCGAGAGGCTCACAATATGCGTCTGTGCACGATCCCCGGCGAGCGCGCGCTCCAGCGCAGCAAGAACCTGACGGCGGTGTGACTCATCATGCATGTCAATGAAATCGATAATGATGATGCCGCCGAGATTGCGCAGCCGCAGCTGCCGGGCGATCGCCACGGCCGCCTCGAGGTTGGTGCGGAAAATGGTTTCCTCGAGGTTGCGATGTCCGACGTAGGCGCCGGTGTTCACATCGATGGTGGTCATGGACTCGGTCTGATCGATGACCAGATGGCCCCCGGACTTCAGCGTGACTTTGCGTTCCAGCGCCTTGGCGATCTCCTCCTCGATTCCGTGCAGATCGAAGATCGGGCGGGGGCCGCCATACAGCTCGATCCGGGTCGCCGCATCGGGCATGAACGCAGCCGCGAAGGCGACCATGTCAGAATGCTCGGCCGTCGAGTCGACCAGCACGCGGCTCACCCCGCGCGCCAGCTCATCGCGCAGGACGCGCAGTGCGAGCGGCAGATCCTCGTGAACGATCGAGCCAGGTGGCGTCTGCATCGCGCGCACCCGCACATGACTCCAAAGTTTATCCAGATACGTCATGTCCTCCCTGAGGTTCTCGAGCGACACGCCCTGCGCAGCCGTGCGCAGGATATAGCCTCCGCCGGAGCCCGGGAGCATCAGGGCGACCAGAGCGCTTTTCAGCCTCTGGCGCTCGACCTCATCGTCGATCCGCGTGGAAACGCCGATGCCCTCGCCGCGAGGCATATAGACGAGATAGCGTGAAGGCAGGGCGACGAACGTGGTGAGGCGGGCGCCTTTGGTGCCGATCGGATCTTTGATCACCTGCACCAGGATGTCGTCACCCTGATTGACCAGCCGGCGGATGTCCTCGACCTGAGGGATGTTCATGGGCGAGAGGCCCACGATCGTATCGTCGGTATGAGTGTTGGCGATGTCCGCCGCATGCAGGAACGCGGTGCGATCCAGACCGATGTCTACGAACGCGGCTTGCATGCCCGGCAACACTCTGGAGACCCGCCCCTTGTAGAGATTGCTCACCAGACCGCGCCGGCTGGTGCGCTCGATGTGAATCTCCTGCACGACGCCGTTCTCGACAATCGCGGCGCGCGTCTCGCGAGGAGCCACGTTGACCAGGATCTCAATGCTCAAATGACGTGCTCTCGTTTTAAGGGGCAGGCTGGCAGCCTGTCAGACTCCTAAATCTGCTCCAGTTTCCTCCAATACGGGATGCCGGCGGCACGTAACAGCTCGGCCGTCTCGAACAACGGCAAACCCATCACCCCGGAATAACTGCCGCGCAACGATTCAATGAAAACGCCCGCGTGACCCTGCACCCCATAGCTTCCAGCCTTGTCGCGCGGCTCGCCAGTTTCCCAGTACGCGCGACATTCCTCCAGTGTCAGATCACGAAAGCGCACGGCACTGGTACTCAACCGCAATGCGACCTCACCCGCCGTCGCGACCGCGACAGCCGTCAGCACCTCATGAGTGCGACCCGCAAGACATTGCAGCATTGCAATACCGTCAGCGCGGTCGCGCGGTTTTCCATAGATGACATCATCCAGCACCACGGTCGTGTCGGCCGCCAACACCGGAAGCGCCGTTGCACCCCTGTCCCGCACGGTAAGTGCCTTCTGTCGCGCCATTCGGGTGACGTAGTCGCGCGGCAGCTCGCCGGGATGCGTGGTTTCGTCGATGTCGGCAGCGATGATGATGTGGGGCACGCCGATCTGGGTAAGAAGCTCCCGACGCCGCGGCGACACCGAAGCCAGACACACAACAGGTTGTAGCGAATTGAGGCTCATCAGTCCCGATGATACGGATGATTGGCCAACACGGCATGGGCGCGATAGAGCTGCTCGGCCAGCACCACCCGCACCAGCGCGTGCGGGAAAGTCAGTCGCGACAGCGACCATTTGAAGTCGCTGCGCTCGAGCACAGCTGGCGCGAAACCATCCGGCCCGCCGATGACAAAGGCGAGATCACGACCGTCGTGCATACGGGTCTTCAGCCAGGCAGCCAACTCGCGCGTAGTCATCTGCGCGCCGTGCTCATCCAACGCCACGACATACTCATCCTTTCGCAAGCTGCCGAGGAGTTTCTGTGCCTCCGCCTCCATGGCCTGCTGCGGCGGACGCCCGGCGCTGCGCGGGCCGGGCTCGATTTCCACGAGCGAGACCTTCAGCGCCGAGCCGAGACGGGTTATGTAATCCTCGTAGGACTCACGCACCCACTTGGGCATGCGTGAGCCCACAGCGATCAGGCGCACCCGCATCGCTTGGAAGTCGTCGCGGTCAGGTCGCGCGCCGGGCGGCTGACCGGCTGGTGCCGCGTGCCTTGGCTTTTGCTCGCTTCGGAGGGCTGTCCGGCACGTCGGGAACTGCTTTGGGGCCCAACTTGGTATCCTCGCTTACCTCGCCCTGATCCCACAGACGCTCGAGCCCGTAGACCTCGCGCACCCGAGGCAACATGACGTGGACGAGGATGTCAGTGAGGTCGACGAGCACCCACTCGCCATCGCGCGCGCCTTCGGTGCCGAGCGGACGGAACCCGGCTTCTTTGGCCTTTCGGGCAACGTTTTCTGCGATGGAACGGACGTGGCGGTCGGAGTTTCCGGACGCGATGACCATCGTATCCGCGATGTCAGTCAGCCCTCGTACATCGAGCACCTTGACGTTGACTGCCTTCATGTCGTCAAGCGCGGCCGTAACGGTTTCCTGCAACGGCGAGACGCGCTCCGGGGAGCGGCGCGAGCGTGTACGGGTTGTCATGTGCTTAAGATATTTCTCCTGGGTGAATGAGCGCCTTAACTTTGCCTCGGAGCATAGCACCTCGTCTCCCGGATAATCTGCCGGACTGAGTCCGGAACGAGATAACGCGGGTCACGCCCGGCGATGATCAGCTGCCGCAGCTCCGTCGAGGAAATCTCGAGCTGAGTGTTGGCGTGAATGTACACCTTGCCTGCGACCTTTTCGTGAAGGTCGCGAATGGTGCCGGTGCCGCGATCGACCATGACCGCCCCCAGCGGACCCAGGGTCGGTGCCTTCCATCCGGGGCGGGTCGCCACCACGACATGAGCAAGGTCGAGAATCTCGCGCCAGCGATGCCAGTTCGGTAACCCCAGAAAGGCGTCCATCCCTAGCAGCAGACACAGCGAGCGCTGCGGAAACTCGGCCCGCAGCTCGCTCAAGGTATCGACCGAGTACGACATGCCGCCGCGGCGGATTTCGCGGTCGTCCACCATAAACGCCGGCTGGTCCGCGATGGCCGCCCGGACCATCTGCATCCTGAGCTCCGCACTGGCGTAGGGCGGCTCACGATGCGGCGGGCTGCCGGTGGGCACGATGCGAACCTCTGAAAGGCGCAGCTCCTGCCACAGCTCGAAGGCGGTGCGCAGGTGTCCATTGTGGATGGGATCGAATTCCCCACCGAAAACGCCTATCGGTTGCATCAGGCTCTCGTGCGCCTCGCGGCGATTTTCGAAAACATGTTCATGATCATTTGAGCACACTCATCGGTGTCGGAAGCGGCGACCGGCCGCAAATATCCGCTGCCAGCAGCGCAATCTCGTCCCAGGCATCCCCGGCAAGCCGCCCCTTCACCATGCGGTCCGCACGGCCTGCCCGAACGGTAAGCGCGGCAAATGACAGGCGGCCCGCGCGACGCAGCCCCTTGTCGAGCGCCGCCGACTGGCGCTGCCAGGTTCGGGGTTTCGCCCCAGTGGCATTGGCAATCCCGTTCCAAAGATCGCGCATCGCCTTGGTCAAAGCCCACAGCACCAGTGTTGCTTCGGTGCCCTCGCCGCGCAGCCCGGCAATCATGCGCAACGCCCGTGCGGTGTCGCCGGCGAGCACGGCCTCGCCCAGTTGGAATACATCGAAGCGCGCGCTGTCGGTAACGCTCGACAGAATCGTATCGGCCGTCACTTTCCCGTCGCGCGCCAGCAGTGTCAGCTTCTCGAGCTCCTGATGCGCGGCCAGCAGATTGCCCTCGGTGCGCTCGGCGAGCAGCTCGAGCGCCTCATCCGTCGCATCCAGTTTCAGACGCCGGCAGCGGCCGCGTAACCAACCCGGCAGACGGTCGAGGTCAATCGGCCAAACCTGGACCCAACCGCCGTTCGCCTCCACCGCCCGCACCCAATCAGCGTTTTGCGCATCCCGATCGAGCCGGGGTGTCAGTATCAAAAACACCGTATCCGGATCGACACGCTCCAGCAGGGCGACCAGCGCCTTGTTACCGGCCACGCCCGGCTTGCCGCTCGGCAGACGGATCTCAACCAGGCGCCGCGAGCCAAACAGTGACATGTTGCCCGCGGAAGCACGCACGTCGTCCCAATCGGAGCCGCGCTCCAGGAAGTGTGCTTCGCGCTCGGTAAAACCAGCCGCCTTGGCACGTGTGCGCACCGCATCGGCGGCCTCGCCTGTCAACAGCGGTTCGTCGCCCGAAATGAGGTAGACCGGCAGCAGCTTCTGCTCGAGGTGGCCGGCGAGAGAATCGGAGGTGAGCTTCACGGGAGCTGGTTTTTTTGGAAGGCGCCGCAAAGAATCGGGACGAGGATGGAAGTATAGGCCGGAAGAGCCGATTACAAGAGCTGTCACCGCCTGAATATTTTCCGATATTTCACTGCAAGTTGCTCGGCGGCGACTCTCAGGCTAGGCTTGTTGTTCCCTCGACAGGTAAGCCTCGGCACTCTTGAGCACGCGTCTTCGCCGCAGCCGTCTGATCGCGCTCGTCGCAGCCATTGCGCTGATCGTGACGCTCGGGGCCTTTTCGGCTCACGACCTCGACGCGAACTCGCTCGGCCATAATAGTCACTGCGATCTGTGCGTGCACTTCAGTGGCACCGCCGGATCGCCCGCCAGCGCCGTCGTCGTCGGAAAACCCGTACTCGTCGTTCGCGCACCGATCGAGCGCCTGGGAATCATCGCCGCCGTGCGCCCCCGTGTTGGCACGCAGCTGCCTCGCGGTCCTCCTGACTCTCTCGACCTGATCTAAGCCTTCTTGCCCGGCTTCCGTTCAGCTCTCGTGGCGACACGCGAGTTGGTTTGCCGTGCGTGTTCGAAGTTTTCAGGAGCGAGTTCATGTTCCCATCGAAGAACGACCCCCGGAGGGTCGTCGCTGCGCTTGCGTTGGTTGCGACCGCCGCCCCCGTATTGAGCCTGGCTGCGGATGACGCTGCCGCGCCGGCCAATGGCACAACAACCGAGATCGTGATCAGTGCGCAGCGGCTCAACGAAGCACGTGCCGGCATCGAGACCCAGACAGGCGCTTCCACCTACACCATCGACTCAGCGGCCATCCAGGCCATGCCCGGCGGCGAGAGCACCCAACTCAATCAGATCATTCTCCAGGCACCCGATGTCTCGCAGGACTCCTTCGGGCAACTCCACGTCCGCGGCGAGCACAACGGCCTGCAGTACCGTCTCAACGGCATCATTCTCCCGGAAGGCATCAGCGTCTTCTCCCAGACCTTGGACCCGCACCTGGTCGACTCGATGTCGCTGGTCACCGGTGCCCTTCCAGCCGAATTCGGCTTGCGTACGGCGGGCATCATCGACCTGACGACCAAGAGCGGCGTTTTCGATCCTTATGCCTCGGTCTCCCTTTACGGCGGCAGCCACAACGAGATCTACCCAAGCTTCTTCGCTGGTGGCTCGCTCGGCGCACTGAACTACTTCGTCACCGGCGATTTCCAGCGCAACGATCTCGGCATCGAGTCGCCATACAATGCGATCACGCCCATCCACGACCAGACGCGCCAGTACCATGGATTCGGTTACTTCGAATACATCCTGAATCCCGACAACCGGGTGAGCTGGATACTGGGAACCTCCCACGGCCAGTTCCAGATTCCGAACACGCCCGGCCTCAGCCCCTCACTGGGCCTCACCGTCAACGGACAGACCGACTTCCCGGGCGCGGACCTGGACGAGCGCCAGACCGAAATCACCCACTACGCCATCCTCAGCTTTCAGCACGTGCAGGGAGAGCTGACCCTGCAAAGCTCGATTTCGGCGCGCTACTCCAGCCTGACATTTTTTCCGGATGCGACCGGGGATTTGCTCTACAACGGCATCGCACAGAACGCGTTCAAGCGCGACGACGCTTTCAGCTGGCAGACCGACGGTGACTACCATCTGAATGACTCGCACATGCTGCGCTTCGGCTTCTACATCCAGCATGACCGCGCGGACAGCCAGACGAGCTCGCAGGTGCTCCCACTCGATCCCTTCACCGGCATCCAAAGGACCGATATCCCAACCACCATCGTCGACAATGGCGCCCAGAGCCAGGGCCTCCAGAGCGTCTATCTCCAGGACGAGTGGAAGCTCCCCGGCAATCTCACCGCCAACTACGGCGTACGGTTCGATCATCTCAGTGCGTACACCACCGGACACCAGATCGGGCCTCGTGTGAACCTCGTCTGGAAACCGCTGGACGGCACGACAGTGCACGCCGGTTATTCGCGCTATTTCTCGCCGCCGCCCTTCGAGCTCGTGGGCGGCAAGTCGATTGCGAAATTCCTCAATACGACGAGCGCGCCGACCATCACTACCGATTCACCGCCGTTACCGGAAACAGCGAACTACTACGACGTCGGCGTGGAACAGAACTTCACGCGCGAGCTCACTGTCGGCGTGGACACCTTCTACAAACAATCGGCCAATCTGATCGACGAAGGACAGTTCGGCGCGCCAATCATTCTCACGCCGTTCAACTACCGCTATGGACAGACGTACGGCGCGGAGTTCACGGTGAACTACTCCACCGGTCCGCTCTCGATCTACCTCAACGCCGCCACCCAGCGGGCCCGGGGCAAGGACATCGTGACCTCACAGTTCAATTTCGATCCCAACGACCTCGAATACGCCGCCAACCACTATATTTCGCTCGATCACGAGCAACAGTACACCGGCTCCGCCGGGGCCTCGTACCTGTGGAATGACACGCGCATCAGCCTCGACATGCTGCTCGGTTCGGGACTGCGCCAGGACTTGCCGGTCCCGAATGGCGTACTGCTGGCGAACGGGGTCACGACCTACAACATTCCCAACGGCGCGCACCTGCCGTACTACCGGCAAGTCAACTTAGGGATGAGCCACACCTTCAAGCACCTGTTCGGACTCGGCTCGGACAAGAACGCCCCCACGGTACGCTTTGACGTGATCAACCTGTTCGACACCGCTTACCAGATCCGCAACGGCACCGGGATCGGTATCGGCGCTCCCCAGTGGGGTCCGCGTCGCGGGTTCTTTGGAGGAATCACCGTTCCGTTGTTCTAGTGCTCGCAGCCTGTTTCACGCTCGCGTACGATTACCGCCATGGCTACCAAACGTCGCACTGCCCGCAGCACCAAATCGGCTCCCAAGGCCGCCAAAAAAAGTTCACGCACTACGGCTCCGGCCCGTGCGAAGAAGCGCACTCGTGCCAGCAGCCGCTCTACAGCGCTGCGCACTCTTTACCCACCGGTAAAGGCATACCGTTCCGGCCACCTTCGTGTATCGGACGTACACGAGATCTACTACGAAGAAAGCGGCAATCCGCGCGGCAAGCCGGCCGTGTTTATTCATGGCGGCCCGGGTGGTGGCACGGACCCGAAGATGCGATCTTTTTTCAACCCGAAGCGCTATCGCATCGTGCTCTTCGATCAGCGTGGGTGTGGCAAGAGTCGGCCGCACGCCAGCCTTGTCGACAACACGACATGGCATCTCGTCGAGGACATGGAGCGGCTGCGCGAACACCTGGGTATCGAGCGCTGGCTCGTATTCGGAGGCTCGTGGGGCTCGACACTGGCGCTCGCGTATGCGGAAACACATCCGGATCGCGTCACGGAGCTCGTGTTGCGAGGCATCTTCCTGCTGCGACGGTGGGAGATCGAGTGGTTTTATCAAAACCCCGGCGGCGCTGCGGCGTTGTATCCCGATCTCTGGGAACACTACGTAGAGCCGATTCCTCCGGACGAACGGGGCGACATGCTCGGCGGCTACTACAAGCGCCTCACGAGCGACGATCAGCAGGTGCTGAAGAAGGCCGCCAGAGCCTGGTCCATCTGGGAAGGCGCGACGAGCTTTCTACGGGTGAATCCCGACTACGTCGCGAAGTTTGGGGAAGATGTGTACGCCGCCGCGTTCGCGCGGATCGAGTGCCACTACTTCATAAACCGCGGCTTCTTCCGCACCGATGCCCAACTCCTTGAAGACGTCGGCCGCATACGCAAGATCCCGGCCGTCATTGTGCAGGGACGATACGACGTCATCTGCCCTATGAGGAGCGCTTGGGACCTGCACCGTGCGTGGCCCGAAGCAGACCTCCGCATCGTGCCCGATGCCGGCCATTCTGCCTTCGAAGCCGGCAACATCCACGAATTAGTGACCGCGACCGACCGCTTTTCCCGCTGACAGCGCAGCCGGCAAAAACCACGTTTTTTGCCCGGGGCGCGTAGCCGGCGATCTACGGAGTAATGTCCGCCGAAAGCGCCGCACCCTACGCGGGCCGGGCAGACTTTCAGCCTATAAACTCACCGCACACCTAGTATGTGCAGGACGAAGTAGAGCCCGGCGCCGAACAGTGCGGCGCCGAGTGCCACACACACCGGTAGGGTCAGTACCCACGCGAGAATGATATTTCTCACCGTGTCGCCCTGAATGCCTGAGCGGTTCGCCACCATGGAACCGGCGATGCCGGACGACAGAATGTGCGTCGTGCTCACGGGCAACCCGAGAACGTCCGCGGCCTCGATCGCGCCGAACGCGACGAGCTCGGCGGAGGCGCCCTGACCATAGGTGAGATGCGCCTTGCCGATCTTTTCACCGACAGTGACCACGATGCGCTTCCAACCCACCATGGTGCCGAGACCCAGGGCCAAGGCAACCGCGACTTTCACCCACGTCGGAATGAAGGTCGTCAGCCCCTTCAAGAGCTTCTGGTAGTCCCCCGTGGACTTGGCGTCGAACTGCGCGGGCAGCTCTTTCTTCTTCATCATTTTCGCCAGCGATTCCGACACCATGTACACATTCAGCCGCACATCGCGACGCTGATCGGCCGGTACGGCATTGAGATCGTTGATGCGGCCCGTTACGTCAATGACGGCCTGGTTGACCGTACCCAACGCCGCAATGGTGGCCGGCGCGAGGTGATCCTTGCGCAGATATCCGGTGAGAACCTTGCGTGCAGCCAGAACGCTCGCGGTATCCGGCGTGGCGGCCGAGTCGCCTTTGCGCACCTGCTGCTCGAAGGCGATCGCACTGGTGTGAATCTGTGTGATGGTCTGCGGGGTGGTGCTCATATCCAGCGAGAAGGTCGCCGGCACGATGCCCACCAGGATCAGGACAATGAGGCCCATGCCTTTCTGCCCATCGTTCGAGCCGTGCGCGAAACTGACACCCGTGCAGGTAAGAATGAGCAGCCCGCGGATCCAGGGCGGCGGCGGAGACTTCTCCTTAGGCGCCTGAAATAGCGCTGGATTGCGCAGCACGGCCTTGAAGATCACCACCAGGAGCCCTGCCAGCACGAAGCCGATCAGGGGTGAGAACACCAGGGCTTTGAGGGTGTCGGTCACCTTGGCCCAGTTCACCCCGTCTCCAAAGGCGCTGTCTGGAGCCATGAGGGAATTCATCAGGCCAACGCCCACGATGGAGCCGATCAGAGTGTGTGAGCTCGAAGCCGGCAGGCCGAGGTACCACGTCCCGAGGTTCCAGATAATCGCCGATAACAACAGCGAAAAGACCATGGCGAAGCCCGCGCCGGAACCTACGTTGATGACGAGTTCGACTGGCAGGAGAGCCACGATGCCGAATGCGACGGCTCCGGAGGACGTCAACACGCCAATGAGGTTCCAGGTTCCGGACCACACGACAGCCCAGCTCGGCTTCAGCGAGTTCGTATAGATCACGGTCGCCACCGCGTTGGCCGTGTCGTGAAAGCCGTTGACGAATTCGAATCCGAGCGCGAGGCCGAGAGCC
>Ga0134126_10000415_pt1 | contig 55400 bp, 45 predicted proteins | sample KB31752_FD_96881 | JGI IMG/M metagenome (GOLD analysis project Ga0134126, IMG submission 96881) | Terrestrial soil microbial communities with excess Nitrogen fertilizer from Kellogg Biological Station, Michigan, USA - KB3-175-2 | ecosystem: Environmental > Terrestrial > Soil > Unclassified ...
GAGCCTGAATTATTAAATGCATCATCCAATTTTAATTCCAAACGCTTTACGACGGTCGTAATAAGTGAAACTGCTTTGGCATCTGTTGTTACCATTGGTTTACAATATTTATGGTACAAAAAATATCCGAAAAGCAAGTTTCATTTTTTTGATGATAATGACGAATGGCTGCAGATGGATAAGATGGGACATGCTACTACTGCCTACAATATTTCTGCGGTACAATATAATTTAATGCGATGGAGCGGCGTGAAGCGGGGAACTTCGGAATGGGTTGGCGGTGCTACAGGTTTTGCTTATCTGATAATGATAGAAATAATGGATGGCTTTTCTAAAGAATGGGGATTCTCAAAAGGAGATATGGCCGCAGACCTTTTTGGTTCAGCGTTTTTTACTGCACAGCAAGCTTTGTTTAATGAACAAAGGATTCAAATGCGTTTTTCATTTCACAAAACTATTTTTGCGAAATATAACCCTGATGAACTGGGCGCAAATTTTCCTCAAAGATTGATAAAAGATTATAACGGACAGAGCTATTGGTTTTCATTTAACATTCATTCTTTCCTTGGCCAGGGAAATAAATTCCCGAGATGGATAAATGCTGATTTTGGATATGGTGCTGATGGAATGACCGGAGCGGTTACGAACCCGAAAGAAGTACATGGAAATCCTATTCCAACATTTGACAGAAACAGAAAATTTTTCTTTGGAATAGATGGCGCTTTTACAAAACCCGGTACCATTCCGTTCCCGTCGTGGATAAACATTTTCAGAATCCCCACACCGGTAATAGAATTAAAAGAACATAAAATAAAATTCAGGCCATTTTATTTTTAGACAGAAAATCAAAATACCTGTTATTTATTTGTCTGCTGTAATCAACTAAACTTCCGGCAACCCGGTAATATACTACTTCGCATCCTTATGCCTTTTTTCTAAAACTTCTATAACATCTTCTAAAGTTTTATTTTTTGCCTGCAAAAGAATCAGGTAATGAAACATCAGATCCGCAGCTTCATTTAGAAAAAGCTTTTGATTATTATCTTTAGCTTCTATCACCAGTTCCACGGCTTCCTCGCCTACTTTTTGGGCCATGGCATTAATCCCTTTTTTAAATAAGGTAGATGTATAAGACCCTGAAATCGGATGTTTTTTTCTTCCTTCAATAATCTTTTCGAGCGATCTTAGAAAATCATTGCCGCTATTTTCTTCATTAAAACAGGTTTCCGCGCCGGTGTGGCAAACCACGCCATCAGGCTTTGCTTTTATCAGTAACGTATCAAAATCGCAATCTGTTTTTATATCCACCACATGCAAATAATTTTGGCTCGTTTCGCCTTTTACCCACAAACGATTTTTGCTTCGACTGAAAAAAGTTACGAGGTTAGAATCTATCGTTTCAAGAAGCGCTTCTTCATTCATATAGCCCAGCATCAAAACCACATTGGTCGCTGAATCCTGTATAATGACAGGCACGGTTCCTGAAGATGATTTGGAAAAATCTATTCGCTTTACCAATTCAGAATAATCCTTTCTCATAATCGTACATTTATATTTTTGTGTAACAAATAACTTTTTAATTCAGGAATTTTAATTTCGCCAAAATGAAAAACGCTTGCGGCCAAAGCAGCATCAGCTTTGGCATTTTTCAAGACTTCTTCAAAATGATGCATATTACCCGCGCCTCCCGAAGCAATAATCGGCACGGAAAGATTTGACGACAATAAAGAGGTGATATCCCCGGCAAAACCATCTTTTGTACCGTCATTATTCATTGAAGTAAGCAGAATTTCCCCGGCTCCAAGCTCAATGCCCTGCTTAGCCCAATCGTACGCCAACTTATCGGTTTTTAATCTTCCTCCATTCAAATATACATACCAGTTTCCATCCATTTCTTTTTTGGTATCTATCGCCAGCACCACGCATTGGTTTCCAAATTCCTTTGCCATAAGGTTTATTAAATCTGGTCTTTTAAAAGCAGCCGAATTGACAGAAATTTTATCGGCACCATTTTTTAAAAGTTCTGATGCGTTTTCGACAGAAGTTATTCCACCGCCAACCGTAAAGGGTATGTTGATATTGGCCGCGACTTTTTTCACCAGTTCTACCAACGTTTTTCTTTTTTCAATTGTCGCAGTAATATCCAAAAAAACCAATTCATCCGCGCCTTGCTGTGAGTAATACATGGCAAGTTCTACCGGATCGCCGGCGTCTCTTATATTTTCAAAGTTGATGCCCTTTACAGTCCTGCCATTTTTGATATCGAGGCATGGAATGATTCTCTTTGCAAGCATTATTTATTTTTTAAAAATCCTTCAATTTGTTTTAACGTAATCTTCCCTTCATAAATCGCTTTGCCTACTATTGCTCCGCTACAGCCGGTTTCTTTTAAAACCAGCAAATCCTCAAAGCAGGAAATGCCACCGCTGGCAATAAGATTTAATGATGGAAATTTCTGTAATATTTCTTTATACAATTCAATTGCGGGGCCTTGCATCATTCCGTCTTTTGAAATATCAGTACAAAAGATCTGACTAATTCCTTTTGAAATTAATTCACCAATAAAATGAAAAATATCAATCCCGGTTTCTTCTTTCCAACCATGAATTTTTATTTTCTTATGAAGCACATCCGCACCGGGTAAAAATTTAGATGCCCCGAAGTCTTCAATCCATTGAGAAAATAATTCGGCATTTTTAACGATTACACTTCCCAGGCTCACCATTGAAGCACCTGCATTAAATGCGGATTCAATATCTTCAGTAACTTTTAGCCCTCCTCCAAAATCTATAACAAGTGCAGTGCATTTTGAAATATTCTCCAGTGTCTTTATGTTCTTTAAAGCAGTACCTTTTGCACCGTCCAAATCTACGATATGCAATCTCTTTATTCCTGCAGCTTCAAAGCCTTTAGCCACCTCAACCGGCTTATCAGAATAAATCACTTTTTTTTCAAAATCACCTTTCTGTAATCTTACACATTTTCCATCAATGATATCTATCGCCGGAATGATTTCCATCTATTTGATTTTTAAAAAATTTGAAATGATTTGTTCTCCCACGGACGCGGATTTTTCAGCATGAAACTGAACGCCATAGAAATTATTTTTTTGCATAGCCGCGCTAAAAGGATGGATATACTCAGTAGTAGCAATGGTTTCGCTTGCTATTTCAGCATAATAGCTATGTACATAGTAAACAAAGGAATTTTCCTTAATTCCATTTAGTATTGGTGATGTTAAGCTATAAATTGCGTTCCAGCCCATGTGCGGAATTTTAAACTGTTCACTTTTTTCTCCCGGAGCTTTCTCTTCAAACCTTTTTACTGACGTATCAAAAATACCAAGGCATTTAGTATTACCCTCTTCACTATAATTGCAAAGTAGCTGAAGACCAAGGCATATTCCAAGCACAGGTTGTTTTAATGAAATAATAAGTTTGTCAAGCTCTTTGCTTTTTAAGTATTTCATTGCCGAAGCAGCATGGCCTACGCCTGGAAAAATCACTTTATCCGCATTCCTGATTTTTTCATGATCGCCGGTTACAATTGCGTCTATCCCCAGCCGTTGCATCGAGTACAATACACTTTGCACGTTACCTGCGTTGTATTCTATTATGGCAACATTCATAATATCCCTTTGGTAGTTGGTAATGAATTATTTAAAGGATCTCTGCGGGTAGCCATTTTTATAGATTTGGCGAATGCTTTGAAAATGGCCTCAATCTTATGGTGTTCATTTGTTCCTTCGGCTTTTATGTTCAGATTAGATTTAGAAGCATCAGAAAATGATTTGAAAAAATGATAGAACATTTCAGTTGGCATCTCCCCTATTTTCTCGCGTTTAAATTCTGCATCCCAAACCAGCCAGTTCCTGCCTCCAAAATCAATTGCTACCTGCGCCAGGCAATCATCCATCGGCAATAAAAAACCATATCTTTCAATCCCCCGTTTATCACCCAGCGCTTTTGAAATGGCTTCTCCGAAGGCCAGCGCCACATCCTCAATTGTGTGATGTTCGTCAATATGAAGGTCTCCTTTACATATTATTTTAAGATCCATCCCTGAATGGCGTGCTACCTGCTCCAACATGTGATCAAAGAATCCTAACCCGGTTTTTATATTCGCGTTGCCCATTCCATCCAGGTTAATTTCTACTTCTATTTTCGTTTCGTTGGTATTTCTCGAATGGGCAATTTTTCTTGCAGGAAGTTTGACGCCACGCTTTGTGTTCTCGCTGATTAAAAAACGATAAATATCTTCCCATTTTTGTGTTTCAAGTGCAATCACTTTTTGCAAATTTTCGTATGAAACAGTAGTCTCCCCCGTCCCCAAATTTTGGAAATTATTGATAAAAATAGCGCGGCAACCCAAATTCTTCGCAAGTTCCACATCGGTGAGCCTATCCCCGATCACAAAAGAATTTTCAAGATCATATATTTTCTTATCGAAATAATGTCTCAACATGCCTACACCAGGTTTCCTTGTATCCTTTTTTTCCTGGGGAAACGTTTTGTCAATTAATATTTCTGAAAACTCAATACCCTGGTCTTTAAATGTCTTAATAATAAAATTTTGTAACGGCCAGAAAGTGTTTTCAGGAAACACACCCGTTCCCAGGCCATCCTGGTTGGTTACCATCACAAGGTCATAATCCATTTCCTTTACAATCTTAGAAAGGTGTTCGAACACGTTCGGATAAAATTCCAATTTTGAAAACGCATCCAATTGGTTAGTTACAGGCGGTTCTATTACAATAGTTCCGTCACGATCGATAAACAAAATTCTCTTAGGCATAATTTTCTAAAGCTTTTATTAATTTTTTATTTTCTTCTGTTGTACCAATAGTAATTCTGATGCAATTTTTGCATAGAGGCTCCTTAGTCCTGTTCCGGACAATGATGCGTTGCAACAGAAGGTATTGATATATTTTATCCGCGTCATCCACTTCTACCAAAATAAAATTGGAATCAGACGGGAATATTTTTTTTATAAACTTAAATCTACGTAGTTCTGTGCTGACCCAATCTCTTTGTTCTACGGTTTTTTTGATATTGATATTTACCTCTTTAAGACTCAGCAGCGCGTGTAAGCCTAACTGTTGCGATGACTGATTAATATTATACGGCGGCTTCACTTTATTAAAAAGATCAATGATTTTTTCTGACGCAAAACCCAGGCCCAGCCGCAATGCTGCGAGGCCCCATGCTTTGGAAAGTGTATGCATTACAACCAGGTTTTCATATTCAGTAAGCTCCTGAAGGAAAGGTTTTTGGTTTGAAAAATTGATGTAAGCTTCGTCAATAAGAATAATACCGTGAAAATTGTTGAGCAAAACTTCTATATCAAGCCTGTTCATATTATTGCCTGTCGGATTGTTCGGCGAACAAATAAAAATAAGTTTCGTGTTTTTATCGATCGCTGCCAAAATACCCTCAACATCCAACTGAAAATCATCGGTAAGCAAAATCTCTTTTGCCTCCACATCATTGATATCAGCACAAACACGGTACATACCGTACGTCGGCGGACAAACAATTACATTATCTTTTCCAGGTTCACAAAAAATACGAAAAGCAATATCTATTACTTCATCACTGCCATTGCCGACAAAAATATTTTGAGGAGGCACGCCTTTTACTTTGGAAAGCTCTTTTTTTAATTGCCATTGTAATGGATCAGGATAGCGATGAAGTTGCGCTCCCGGCCCTTTTTCATCAGGGATAGTTAATACTACCGGTGACCCATAGCTGTTTTCATTGGCATCCAGAAAAACTTCTGCTTCGCCCCTGTATTCACTTCTTGCAGAAGAATAAGGTTTTAGTTTTTTTATATTTTCTCTTACGAGATCGTCCAAATTAAATTTTTCCATCTTCAATTTTTTTTAAGCGAATAGTTACCGCATTTTTATGAGCCCCGAGGCCTTCAGCAGCAGCCATCGTTTCTACCGTTTTTCCTATATTTTCAATTCCCTTTTTATTAATCTTTTGAAAAGTAATTTTCTTCACAAAGCTATCCACTGAAACTCCTGCATGTGTTTTCGCCCAACCATTGGTAGGCAAAGAATGATTTGTGCCGGACGCATAATCACCTGCACTTTCGGGTGAAAGATTTCCAAGAAAAACACTTCCTGCGTTAATTACTTTTTCTGAAAGCTGTTCTGCGTTTTCTGATGCAATTATTAAATGCTCGGGCGCATAATCGTTTAAAAAATCAAATGCTTCATCGTCATTTTCTATCACGAGAAATCTTTTGTTAAGAAAACTTTTTTCAATAATTTCCAATCTTGGAAGGAAAGGCATTTGTTCATTAATTCGCCGGATAACTTTTTCTATTATTTGTTCGTTTGCTGCTATCAGCAACACCTGGCTATCAGGGCCATGCTCTGCCTGGCTTAATAAATCAGCCGCCACAAATTCAGGCACACAAGTGTCATCAGCATACACAGCCAACTCGCTTGGTCCGGCCAGCATATCGATACTTACTCCGTCTATGTTCACCAATTTTTTGGCGCAGGTAACATACTGGTTTCCGGGGCCAAAAATTTTATCTACTTTTTTAACCGTTTGCGTTCCATACGCGAGAGCAGCTATTGCCTGTGCGCCACCACCTTTGTAGATATTTTTCAGTCCAAGTATATCTGCCACAAACAAAATGGCATTGTCCACATCACCATTTTTGTTCGCGGGCGTAGTGACAATAATATTTTTACATCCGGCAATTTTTGCAGGAATCGCCAGCATCAATAAAGTAGAAAATAAAGGAGCGCTGCCACCCGGAATATATAGTCCCACTTTCTCTATAGGCACACTTTTTCTCCAACAAACCACGCCGGCGGATGTCTCTATTTTCTTTATTTTTTCTAACTGATTCTTATGAAACTTTTCAATATTCTTTTTTGCAACGAGGATTGCTTTTTTCAAATTTCTGTCGATTTTTTTTGCAGCCCTTGCAATTTCATGCTCTGTTGCCCATAAGTTTTCCGGAGCGAATTGATGAAATTTTTGAGAATAGTTTTTTACGGCGGCATCGCCTGATTCTCTTACTGTATTAATAATGTCCAGAACAGTCGTGTCCAAATCCTCCGAATCAATTTGGGGTCTTTTCATTAATCCGGGCCAATCTGCCACGGATGGATTTATAATTATCGGGCTCATATTTTTCTTTTAAGAAATCATCTTTTCGATGGGTACTACCAATATTCCTTCCGCTTCAAAAATTTTCAATTTTTCTATTACGTCCCAAAAATCATTTTCATTTACCACACTTTGTATGCTGCTCCATCCGCTTTCAGCCAGCGGAACAATTGTGGGGCTTTTCATTCCGGGCAGTAAAGCACAGATATTTTTTAGCTGATGATCGGGAGCGTTCATCATGATGTACTTGTATTTTTTAGCGGCTCTTACGGCATTGATCCTTAATAATAAATTATCCAGGATTTTTTTTTCTTCCGCCGAAAGATTCTTATTGGCAGCTAACACAGCTTCAGAATTCAGGATTACTTCTACTTCTTTCAACCCGTTAGTGAATAAAGTACTTCCGCTGCTAACAAGATCACAGATAGCATGCGCCAGGCCAATACCGGGTGCTATCTCTACCGATCCGCTAATTTCATGAATTTCGGCATTCACTTTGTTTTCATCCAAAAAATTTTGCAACAAATTACTATAAGTGGTCGCAATTTTCAATCCGTCTAAATCTTTAACACCGGTATAATTCATAGCTCCCGGCACTGCAATACTTAACCGGCAACGGCCAAAACCAAGTTTGCTTACGATTTCTATTTGTTTGCCTTTTTCAAACAAAACATTCTCGCCTACGATCCCCACATCAGCCACTTTATCAAAAACATATTGTGGAATATCATCATCGCGTAAAAAATAGGCTTCTATCGGAAAGTCTGAGGCAGTGGCTTTTAACTGCCTGTTGCCATTATTAAGTTCAATACCACATTCTTTCAGCAGTTGTAACGACTGGTCAAGCAGCCTTCCCGATTTTTGAATTGCAATTTTTAGCATTTTGTTTAATTTTTTTTAAGGCCTCACCCTCCTTCGATAAGGTCAGGATGACATCTCGCGATTAAAATCAAAAAAGGCTCACTTTTCAGTAAGCCTTTTTTGAATTATGTTTATTACATACAAATCAACATAGCTTACCCTTTGGTAAAAAAATGATGATGGTGTATGTGAATATTTTGTTTCATTGAGGTGCAAAGTAAAGAATGAAAATTCGATTGAACAAAAAAATTTTGAGCTGGACGCATTTCAATTCCCCTTGCAAGCGGAAACAACCGAAATCAAGAAAATGATTTACATTTATTAACCGCATTTTCACGTGTTGGGATCATAATGACATTTTCAAAATTATATTATTTTCTTACTGTATTCCTGGTTTTATCCATGCTGACTTTTCAAAATATACGGTGTACAAAAGAATACAGTTATGAAGGCAGAGATACCGCAATCTCTACAAGCAATACTCCAATGCCACAAAAGGACTCAATAACCACCTCTCAGGATACTACTAAATTATTTCCTCAATGCGCCAAATGTCATTCATCCGATAGCCTGAAGGTGGGGAGTTGGAATTTCAAAGCAGGAAATTCTTATTTATGCGGCAGCACTACCAATTCAGGATTTTTTGGAGGAAATTCAAAAATGGACATTACTTTCTTCGGGCCTTCGGCGTGCTCGGTAGATACAGGCCTCGTAATATCGGCGTATCTTCCTGTAGCGCTCGACCGGGACAGGTTTAACATTACTACGACACAAGCTGCTTTTTATTATTATGACCACAATGCGCCGGAGGATATTTTAGACAGTCGCTCCGAAGCAGTTTTTTCTATATCTGTCGGAAGTTTTATCTATGCAACAGGTGTTGCCACCGGCACATTCAGCGGCAAAGTTTTCAAAGCCAATGGCGACACGGTTATCGTAAGTGAAGGCAACTACAAAGTGTATATTAAATAGCCTGAATGAAAAATCAGACATCAGGTTAGTTTGGCTGCTCTTCCTTCAGTTCATCATTTCAATAAACTTCGATTTACATACTGGCCTCCACCTTTAAATATATTTTCACAATCTTCATTCTGACCAAAGCAACCTGGGTAAAATCTATTTTAGTCTTATTCTATTAGAAAAAAAACTTTAACAACGCAGCTACCATTCCGCCACACTTCCATCGTCATGGCGCCACAAAGGATTTTTCCAGTTGTGTCCCGCCTTTGCCATTGCTATTACGTGTGCTTCATTTATATCAATCCCCAGCCCGGGCCCGGAAGGAATTTGCACAAATCCTTTTTCGTAATTAAAAACAGATTTGTCTTTTAAATAATCAAGCAAATCGCTTCCTTCATTATAATGAATACCGAGGCTTTGTTCCTGTATAAAAACGTTGTGGCACGTAGCATCTACCTGCAGGCATGCTGCCAATGAAATAGGCCCAAGGGGGCAATGGGGAGCTGCTGCCACATCGAAGGCTTCAGCCATAGAAATTATTTTCTTACATTCTGTAATACCTCCCGCGTGAGAAAGATCAGGCTGAATGATGTCAACATATCCGTCATTCAATAGATTTTTAAATTGCCAACGGCTAAACATTCTTTCTCCTGTTGCAATAGGTATAGAAGTGTGTTGCGCAATCTCTCTCAACGCTTCATTATTCTCAGGTAATACCGGCTCTTCAATAAACATCGGGTGGAATTGTTCCAATTCTTTTGCCATTACTTTTGCCATGGGTTTGTGAAGACGGCCATGAAAATCTATACCAATGCCGAATGCGCTGCCGCCCTGTTCTCTAACGCTTGCCACCCGTTCCAGTACACGCTCAATCTTATCATAAGAATCTATGTATTGCAGTTCTTCCGTAGCATTCATTTTTATGGCAGTAAATCCATTGGCCATAGCGTCCTTTGTAGCTTTCGCAATATCCGATGGCCTGTCGCCGCCAATCCATGAATAGACTTTCATTTTATATCGTGCCTTTCCTCCCATTAAATCGCAAATCGGTGCATTATAAAATTTTCCTTTAATGTCCCACAATGCCTGATCAATTCCGGAAATAGCGCTCATCAGGATAGGTCCACCACGATAAAAGCCGCCACGGTACATAGTGTTCCAATGATCTTCAATGTGCATTGGGTTTTTGCCAATTAAGTTCTGCATCAATTCTTCAACGGCTGTTTTTACGGTAGCAGCTTTCCCTTCGATAACAGGCTCACCCCAACCTGTAATACCTTCATCAGTTTCTATTTTCAAAAAAAGCCAGCGGGGCGGCACCATGTATAATGTGTAGTTTTTTACTTTCATATCTAATGGGCGTTATATTATTTTATCGCTTCAACAAAGCGCTTCGCTTTAGCTGTAATATTTTGAAAATAAAATTCATTCATTTCTTCTTTGTTACTTACAAGAGAACTTCCGATACCAAATGAGCATGCGCCGGCTTTTTTATAAGCTTCGATATTATTTACATCAATGCCTCCGGTGGGCATCAACAGAACCTGGTTCAATGGCGCCAGTACCTGCTTTAAATAGCCAGGTGTCTGAGCAGGAAATATTTTTATGATGTCAGCGCCGTTCTTATAGGCGGTAAAAATCTCTGTTGGCGTATAAGCTCCCGGAATGCTTACTATCGCATTGTCTTTAGCAGTTTTAATTAGACCAATATCCAACGTAGGAGAAATCAAAAATTTAGCTCCCGCATCAATAGCAGACCGTGCATCCTTCACCGTTAGCACCGTGCCTGCACCTACCAGCATTCTGTTTTCAAACTCAATAGAAATATTTCTGATAAGATTTAAAGCATTGTCAGAATTCAGCGTAACTTCTATCAGCCTGATACCGCCATTATACAGCGCTGTCGCAATATTCATGACATCGCCGGCAGGAAATCCCCGCAGTATGGCAACAATCTTATGTTCAAGGATTTTCTTTAGTGGCGTCATAAATTATTATTTGAGTTTTGTAAAAACCGGTAACTTTCAAAAACTAAAATACCGATTTATTCCCCGGTATTTTTTCTTTCTAATAAAACAGGAATATTGAATAAAAGCCTGTCTACCGGCCAGATAGTTTTGTTTACTGCAAATCATTGCATTTAATCATTCTCTGTAAGAGTAAATTCCATCCGCCTGTGCGGTGCAGGTTATCGTCAGGTCATTAATGCAAACATTCGGCGGCAGCGAGGCGCAATAAAAAATAGAATCTGCTACATCTTTTGCCGTCAGCGGTACAAGCCCTTCATAAACTTTATCTGCTTTTTCTTCATCGCCTTTAAAGCGCACTAATGAAAATTCTGTTTCAACCGCGCCCGGTTTTACGTTGGTTACTTTTATATGATGCGGCAGCAGATCAATGCGCATAGCGTGGCTGATGGCTTCTACCGCGCTTTTAGAAGCGCAATAAACATTTCCTCTTTCATACACTTCATCCCCCGCTGTAGAACCAAGATTAATAATGTGTCCGCTGTTTCTTTTTATCATAGAAGGGAGCACCGCTTTGCTCACATAAAGTAATCCATTCACATTTGTGTGGAGCATGGTTTCCCAATCGGTAATATCCGCACCGTCGAATGTATCGCGGCCAAGAGCCAGGCCCGCGCTGTTGATAAGGACATCCGGCGATTTCCATTTGTCAGAAAAATGATTAATACTTTTAAAAACTTCATCTCTATTTTGCACATCAAATGGCGCGGATAATATTTCAATGTCGTATTTCTCTTCAAGTTGTTTTTTTAATTCATCCAATCTTTCTTTTCTTCTTCCATTAATAATAAGGTTGTCGCCATTGGCGGCAAATTTTTCCGCGCATGCTTTGCCAATGCCCGAAGTAGCGCCAGTGATAAAAATAATTCGTTTCATTTTCTCTATACTTTTAAAATTAAAAATCTTTAATAAATATCTGTTTACTGTAGACTCAGTAGACTCAAAAGATATTTTTTTTATGCGTCTAAATCCATGGAATACCTGTCTGCATAAAACCGTCAGGCAGGCGTGGCTAAAAACAATTCTTCCGGCGTAGAAATAATCGTGATGCTTTGCATAACCTTTGAATATAAAAAACCATTTTTTTCTATTGCGTTTAGAAACGAAATAAGATCATCATAAAACCCTGACGTATTCAATACAAATATTTTTTTGTTATGAATGTTTAATTGGTTCCAGGTAAGCATTTCGAAAAGTTCATCCATTGTACCAAAACCTCCCGGAAGTACCAATGCCGCGTCACATTTTTCATAAAGCATTCTTTTTCGAATATGCATGTCCGCTACTTCTATCATCTCAGTAAGCCCGTTATGCCTGTTCTCAGTTACAGCAAGGAATCCCGGCATTATACCAATCACCTTGCCTCCTTTTTCCAAAGTTCCGTTGGCCACAGCGCCCATGATTCCTTTATTGCCACCACCGTATATCAACGTGACGTTGTTTTCAGCCAGCAGGTTCCCTACTTGCGTTGCGTGTTCACAAAATAGCGGATCGGTACCACTTTTAGACCCACAGAAAACCGTTAAAGATGTAATTGCCATATTTTTATTTATCTTGAAAAAAAATCAAATTTAAAAAATAGAAATCCTAATTTTCAATTTTTAATATTTCCAAATCAAAATTATGTCTCCTGCAGTATTGCTGTCCTTCATCATCGGTTACTTTTTAGTGCTTATTCTTATCTCTTATTTTACTTCAAGAAAATCAAATGATAACGCTACCTTTTTTATCGCCAACAGATCTTCTAAATGGTATTTGGTTGCTTTCGGAATGATAGGAACCGCATTAAGCGGTGTTACTTTTATTTCTGTTCCGGGCGAAGTGGGAAACCTTGCCGGTTCGCAGTTTCGCTATTTCCAGTTTGTATTGGGAAATGCCGTCGGGTATTTTTTGGTGGCGGGAATATTGCTCCCGCTCTATTATAAAATGCACCTAATCTCTATCTATGAAGTGATAGAAAGAACGCTTGGAAAAGTGAGCCACAAGACAGCTGCAGCGATATTTTTAGTCTCACGGGTTATCGGCTCTGCATTCAGGTTATATCTCGTAGCAATTGTTTTGCAACGATTTATTTTTGATGAAATGGGTGTTCCGTTTTGGCTTACTATTGTTATATGCCTGTTGCTGATATGGGGTTACACTTTCAGAGGTGGTTTGAAAACGATTATTATTACGGATACTTTGCAAACGGTTTTCCTGGTTGCTTCAGTGATTCTTTCTATTTATTTTATTTGCAGCAGTCTCAACATGAATATTAGCGAAGCATTTGATGCTGTAAAAAACAGCCACTATTCTAAAATATTTTTTACTGACCATTTCGTGACCAATAAATTTCACTTCACCAAACAATTTCTCGGTGGCATATTTGTGACGATTGGCATGTTCGGACTGGACCAGGACCTGATGCAAAAAAATCTTAGTTGCAAAAACATCAGGGAAGCGCAAAAAAATATGCTAAGCTTCACCTTTGTTTTCGTGATTATCAATTTGTTTTTCTTAAGCGTTGGAGCGCTGTTATACATCTATGCCAGCCGCGAAGGCATTGCCATCCCGCTGGATGCTGCTACGCATCAGCCGAGAACAGATTACTTATTCCCTGAGATTGCCTTAAATCATTTTAAGGGCATTCCGGCAGTTGTGTTTATGTTGGGTCTTACTGCTGCAACCTTTGCTACTACTGATTCAGGACTTACTGCATTGACGACTTCTTTTTGTGTTGATTTTTTAAACTTTGATAAGCGAAAAACTGAAATAGAAAAAGATATGATACGAAAAAGAACCTATGTGCACATTGCATTTTCAGTCATTATACTGTTAGTTGTACTGTTATTTAATGCTGTGAATGATGCATCGGTAGTGAGCGCTATCTTTAAAGTTGCCACCTTCACGTACGGCCCTTTGATCGGCCTTTTTGGATTTTCCTTATTCGCTAAAAAAAGGCAGGTGAAGGACAAGGCTACACCTTTTATCGTTATCCTTTCGCCCATAATTTGCTTTTTTATTGACAAATATTCTACCGTTTTATTTGACGGTTATGTTTTTGCGGAAGAATTGATAATTGTAAACGGGCTTCTTACCTTTATAGGATTGTGGCTACTTTCAAAAAAGAAAACTTCTGAAGAACTAAATTTAACGTATGCCTGAAATAATCAATGAAAAAGCGGATGAATATGCAACCGCCTTTTCTGAACCTACTGATAAATTGCTGCACGAGATAGAACAGTTTACACTCAACAACCACGCGCACTCTAATATGCTAAGTGGCCCGTTGCAAGGCAAGGTGCTTGAAATGCTCAGCAAGATAATAAAGCCAAAATATATTTTGGAAATTGGAACCTTCACAGGCTACAGCGCTTTATGCCTCGTGAAGGGATTGCAGGCAGGCGGTCGTTTACATACAATTGAACTGAGAAAAGAAGACGCTGATATCTCGCAAAATTATTTTACAAAATCTTCACATAACGATCAGATAATTTTACACAGGGGAAATGCGTTAGAAGTAATTCCGGGGCTAAAACCGGAATGGGATTTAATTTTTATTGACGCTGATAAAACCAACTATATTAATTATTACGAATTAACTTTGCCGCAACTAAGAAAAGGAGGCGTCATACTTGCTGATAACGTGTTGTTTCATGGAGCAGTGTTGGACGAAAATATCAAAGGAAAAAATGCAAAAGCCATCAACGCTTTTAACGAACATGTGGCAGGGGATAAAAGAGTGCAGCAGGCAATAATTACTATAAGGGATGGATTGATGATGATCATAAAAAAATAGATCTCTTTGCTTTGAATTCTTTAATTCCTGTTTCTTAATGAACAAGATATTAGTCATTTTAATTTTTGGGAGTGGGTGGTTTTTCCGTGCCAACGCGCAGGATATTACCGCCGCGCAATACATAGCACAATACAAAGACATTGCAATAAAGGAAATGAAAAGGATGGGCGTCCCCGCCGCCATTACACTTGCCCAGGGATTATTGGAATCTCAGAATGGCAATAGTGACCTCGTAAAAGAATCGAACAATCATTTTGGCATCAAATGTAAAAGTACCTGGACATCCGAATTTGTAACACATGATGATGATGAACCTGGCGAATGCTTTAGGAAATATAAAACCGCTGAAGATTCATACCGTGACCATTCCAATTTTTTAAGAGCCAGCAGCCGTTACGACTTTTTATTTCAGCTAAACCCTGCTGATTACAAGGCCTGGGCTTATGGACTTCTAAAAGCGGGCTACGCCACAAACCCACGCTACGCTGAAATTTTGATTAAAAATATTGAAACCAATAACCTGGAACAATACACTTTGGCAGCCATTAACGATGTCCCCGATTTTGATGCATCAAAGTACCAGGACGACTCAGTAAATAAATCGTCCGAAGTCTCCAATACTGGTTCTGAAATTACCACACCGATCAATCTAACCATCAACGGATCAAAGGCTTTATTAGCACCAAAAGGGACATCATTGTTGGCGATAGCAACCCAATATCATATCAATTTAGATAAATTGCTAACCATAAATGACCTTACGAAAGATGGATTGCTCGATAAGGACCAATATGTTTTTCTGGAGAAAAAACAAAAAGAGGGAAGAGATAATTTTTACATCGCACAGCCAAATGAAACATTATATGATATAGCTCAAAAGAACGGTGTCATTTTGCAATATCTCTATAATTATAACCAACTTACTCCTGGCGACTTCATTGTAGCAGGAACAAAAATATTTTTAAAACCCCACCAGGCAGCGGCTAACAGGCAGCAGCAACCATCAGTCAGCAGTCAATCGCTAACTTCAAATCAGAAAGTTGACAATTCAATATCCGGCGATGGAACCGTTCAAACTCACGAAGTGCTTCCAAAGGAAAATCTTTATTCCATCTCAAAAAAATATGGAGTTACTGTTGAGAACTTAAAAACATGGAATAATCTTACCGATCAACATTTGCAACCCGGACAACAACTTATCATTTCAAAATAATTTATGCCTACTTTAAAAGTACACGATAAAGAATTTATCCCATATATCACTGCTGCCCAAATAGAAGAACAGGTAAACAGAGTGGCATCTGAAATCAATAAAGACTATGAGACGAGGAAACCTTTATTTATTGCTATACTTAATGGCGCCTTTATTTTTGCCGCCGACCTGTTTAAAAAGATAAATATTGAAGCGGAAATATGTTTTATAAAATTAGCATCCTATAAAGGTGTGAAATCTACAGGTAAGGTGATTACTGCTATCGGGCTTGATGTGGAACTTTATGGAAGGGATGTGATTATTCTTGAAGATATTGTTGACACCGGAAAAACCTTGTCACAGTTTTTACCTCAATTGGAGCATCATCATCCTTCTTCTTTAAAAATAGCTGCATTGCTTCATAAGCCTACAGCAATGGTATACCCAATAAAAATAGATTATCTTGGTTTTACCATTCCTGATAAATTTGTCCTGGGTTATGGTTTGGATTATGACGGGCTTGGAAGAAACATAAAAGAGATTTACCAGTTGGTTTAGTTTGCTTTGTGTAGTAAACATTTTATTCTTATACTTGTGGCATTATAAAGAAAACGGAGAATGACAATACCAAAAAATCTTTCTTGAAAAATATTTTCACGATATTATCTGCTTTATTATTATGGAACAATGCTTCTGCCCAATACTACATTACCGGCGATGTAAAGGACGATAAGAACCAGCCTTTGCAAAATGTAAAGATCTATATGCCATCGGCCGGCGCGTTGTACGCAAGTGGTGCTACGGGAGGGTTTGGAATCCCAACTTCTAATTCAACAGATTCATTGGTCTTTAGCCTGGAAGGCTATGCTATTAAGTCAATAAAGTTTAAAACAAGCGAATACCAGCATGTTGTTTTACAGCCTCTTGCTACAAACGTTGAAACGTACAAATCAAAATTAGTATCGCTTACTACAGGGAGCACGGGAAACATGTTCCCTGTCTCTTACTACCAGGATGAGAGCTACAACAGCCTGGCTGAAAATGATTTTATACAAGCTACCGACAAGACAAATACCGAATTTTCAATGCGGATTGACAAAGCATCTTATAGCAATGTTCGCCGGTTTATTAACCAGGGTGAGCAAGCGCCCCCCGATGCTGTTAGAGTGGATGAAATGCTCAATTATTTCAATTTCAACTATAAAGAGCCGGAAAAAGGCGACGTTTTCAGAATAGAATCGCAAGTGTCCGATTGCCCATGGGATACGAGCCATCGCCTTTTATTTTTGAATTTATCCGGCAAAAAATTAAACCTGGATCATGTACCTCCTTCCAACCTGGTTTTTCTTATTGACGTTTCGGGGAGTATGGATTTACCCAACAGGTTACCTCTTTTAAAGGAAGCTTTTCAGTTGTTGGTTAAAAACTTAAGAAAAAAAGACACCGTTTCTATTGTCACTTACGGTGGAACTGTTGGCGTATGGCTACAGCCGACAAGTGGCGATCAAAAACAAAAAATTTCCAAATCAATAGAGGAACTTAGTGCCAGCGGGGATACTCCGGGAGAAGCCGCAATAAGGATGGCTTATAAACTGGCGGAAAGCACGTTTATTAAAGGAGGTAATAATCGCATCATCCTGGCAACAGATGGAGATTTTAATATTGGTCAAAAAAGTGAAACAGACCTTGAAGAATTAATATCAAAAGAAAAGTTGTCGGGGGTTTATCTTACCTGTCTTGGCGTGGGTATGGGCAATTATAAAGATTCAAAAATTGAAGTGCTTGCAAAAAAAGGCAATGGAAATTTTGCTTATTTAGACGACATAAGAGAAGCAGAGAAAGTACTGGTGACTGAGTTCACCCAAACTATGTATTCTATCGCAAGCAACGTTTATATTAATGCAAAGTTTAATCCTGCTACTGTAAAGCAATACAGGTTAATAGGGTATGATAATAAGAAGAGTGTCATTGATGAAAAAAATTACGAATTAGAGGGAGGAGAAATTGGCTCCGCCACCGGCAATACAGTAATATTTGAGATAATTCCTGCGGCTTCAGATTCTTCTGTTCCTGCTATAGGCGCTAAGATTGCAGATTTTACGGTTCATTATCGTGTGCCCAAAAATGATAAAGAGCAGATTTTAGATTATAAAAGTCTCGAAAATTATGTACCATTTGATTCTCTTAATAAAGATCTTCAGTTTGCTACCTCTGTCGCCATGTTTGGATTAAAGCTGAGGAAATCAAAATACTTTCCGGAAGATGCAGATTGGGACAGCATCAAAAATATTGCTGTTAACTCTTTAAATAAAGATAATTTTCTTGATACCGAATTTGTTGGATTAATTGATAAATGCAAAACGATTTATTACGACAAGAAAAAAAGAAGAATCAGGAAAAAAGACAGGTAAGCCAAGAAGGTTTTTTTCCTTCCAAACAAAAAAGATTTGCCTGTCAGTAAACAAACAAATCTTTCAATTTATGTTTTTATAAATTTTATCAGCTAAATGTTTCTCTTATTTTCTCCCAGAAGGTCTTATCGTTTTTATCCGGCTTTGGCTTAAAATTTTCACTGTCTTGTAACCTTTCAAGAGAAATTTTTTCTGCCTCAGAAACAGCTTGCGGCGTCCATACATTTATCTGAATTAACTGATCGCCTCTTTCGCGGCTGTTTATTGCAGGGAATCCTTTTCCTTTTAACCTGAAAATTTTTCCACTTTGTGTTCCAGGTGGTATTTTTATTTTGGCGCGGCCATCAATGGTTGGCACCTCGGTCTGCGTGCCAAAGACTGCATCGGGGAATGAAATATACAGGTCAAAAGCTACATTCAATCCTTCACGATGTAAGAAAGGATGAGCCTCTTCTTCGATCAAAATTATCAGGTCTCCGGCACCACCACCACGTTCGCCCATATTTCCTTTTCCGCTCATGCTCAGTTGCATTCCTTCCTGAACGCCTGCAGGTATTTCAAGTGTTACCATTTCTTCGCCATATACTCTTCCTTCGCCTTTACATACGTTGCATTTATTAGTGATGATGGACCCTTCTCCATTACAATCGGGGCAGGTAGTCACCGTTTGCATTTGCCCTAAGAAAGTATTTTGCACCCTGCGCACCTGGCCATTGCCGCCGCAGGTTCTACAGGTTTGCGAACTATTTTTATCTTTGGCGCCGGAGCCGCTACACGTCCCGCACTTAATGTATTTTTTTACTTTTATCGTCTTGCTCGCTCCCTTAGCGATTTCTTCAAAGTTCACTTTTATCTTTACTCTCAGGTTAGTACCGCGCACTCCCCTGCTTCTTCTGGATCCTCCGCTTCGGCTCCCGGCACTGAAGAAACTCCCAAACATATCATCGCCAAAAATATCTCCGAACTGGCTGAATATATCTTCCATATTCATACCCTGGCTTGAGAAGCCACCACCACCACGACTTCCCGGCCCAAATGCATTGTGTCCAAACCTGTCATATTGCGCACGTTTGTCAGCATCGCTTAATATTTCGTAAGCTTCTGCGGCTTCCTTAAATTTTTCTTCTGCGGTGTGATCACCGGGGTTTCTATCCGGATGAAACTGCATCGCAACCTTCCGGTAAGCTTTCTTAATTTCATCTGCAGAAGCGCCTTTACTCACACCCAAAATTTCGTAATAATCTCTTTTTGCGGACATTGTACTTGCCATAACATTTATGTGAACCACTGTTTTTGTTTAGGAAAATAGCAGCTACGGTTTATTATAAATTTTTATTTTTTGAAACGATTATTTACCCACCACTACTTTAGCATACCTTATGAGTTTGTCATTAAGAAGATATCCTTTTTGCAATTCCGCTACCACCTTTCCCTTTAATTTTTTTTCAGTGACCTCTATTTCAGAAACAGCTTCATCTTTTTCTACATCAAACTCAGTGTGGAATGTATTAATTGCTTTAAGTCCTTTTGATTGCAGTGTTTTTCGAAACTTATCAAACACCAGCATAATTCCTTCTTTCAGGGTCTTATCAGAATCACTTTCCTGCAATTGTTTCTCAGCCCGGTCCATATCATCCAATACATCAAGCAATGAAATGATAATTTCCTTGCCGGCAGTCTGTCTTAATTCGACAGCTTCTTTTGAGGTACGTCTTTTATAATTATCAAATTCGGCAAAAAGACGAATATATTTGTCTTTTTGCTCCTCTAATTCTTCTTTTAATTTTTTCAACGCGGCATTTTCCTCAACGGCATTATCTTCGGGCGAATTTTCTATCCCGTTCTCGTCTATAGTTTCTTCGATTTCCTGGTGCGGAGCATCTTTCATTTCATCTGTCGGGTTGTTAAACTCGTTTTCTTGCATGTCTTTATTGTTTTTCCTGTTATAAAATTGGCTGCAAAGGTAGTACAGACAAAATTTTTGCCAATAACTAAAATTGGACAAAATGACACACCAAAAAGAATATAGAGTGAGGGGAAAGGATATTAACTATTTTATAACCTGGAATTTTCCGGACTCGACGATGTTACCTTGTTTATCCCTCAATTGAAAAATGTAAACACCCCGGTAATAATCCGTAACTGGAATGGTCATTTTTGAATCAGTAACATTTATTTCATCAACTTTTTTTCCCAGGAAATTAAAGATGAGCAAGGTATAAGAATTGTCGTATTTACCGGTAAATTCAAAATTAATAAAACTAACAGCGGGATTGGGATAAAATTTTACCGTTTTTACATCATTAGTCATCAGCCGGGTGGGCTTTACCTGGGCATTGCTTTGAAACTGTAAACCGGCAATAAAAATAAATATGTAAAAAATTTTTCTCAATAGGACAAAAATATAAATAATATTCAAAAGTACAACTATAACGCGCCTTTTATATATTGTAAATTAATTATAACATATTTATAAAATGGGGCTTTAGCAGAAGGTAAACGCATTAATAACTTTTAAAATTGTGTAATATAATTTAACAGGTAAATATTTTTTTTAAAATTTAATAAATATATGATTTAGGAATTCCAAGGTACCATTTTCGTTTTCGGCAAATAAATTTTAAAAGCTCATTTCTGTTTTGTGTTACTTTGCAACTAAGCATGGCATTTGAAAAAAACAACCGGATACGAAATTACTTTTCAGAGCAAAAAGCCCTTTTCTACAGGAACTACAGGCTTTTTATGGTTGGGCAAACTTTATCGCTGGTTGGAACCTGGATTCAACGGATGGCAATGATGTGGCTGGTTTATAAACTTACCAATTCCGCGTTTTTATTAGGAGTAGTCGGTTTTTGTGAACAAGTTCCCATTTTTTGATTGCGCCTTTTGCGGGCGTATATGCAGACCGCTGGGACAAACACAAAGCCCTCTGCAGAATTGAGGCATTTGCAATGGGGCAGGCGTTGTTGTTAGGAATATTAACGCTCCTGGGCATTGTGGAGATATGGCATATTATCGCATTGAGCCTCTGTCTCGGTATTATCAATGCTTTCGAAGTGCCGATGCGGCAATCATTTGTGGTAGAAATGGTAGAAGGCGATAAGGTTGCGCTGCCTAATGCCATTGCATTAAATTCGACCGTTTTCAATCTTTCCAGGTTGATAGGCCCTTCAGTAGCGGGCATACTTATAGACGCAGTCGGTGAAGGATGGTGTTTTATAGCAAACGCGTTCAGCTATGCGATTGTACTGGTGAGTTTGTTGATGATGCGTATTCCTAAAAGTGTTTTAGAAAGAGCAAAGGAGGTGGACATAGTAAAAAAATTAAAAGAAGGAATTCAATATGTCAGAAAAAATGCCATGATGCGTTCTCTCTTGCTCTTACTCGCGATTGTTAGTTTTTCAAATGCTTCCTTGAGAACCCTCGCACCAATCTTTGCCAAAGATGTTTTGAAGGGAGATGCTCATACACTCGGATTTTTAATGAGTGCCGCGGGCGTTGGCGCTATTTGCGGAGCACTATTCCTTACAAAAAAGAAATCTATCGGACTACTTAAACGGATTGTTTCATTTACCGGAATTTTATTGGGCACAGGAATGATTTGCTTTGCAATTTCCCGGTCGCTACCATTGTCTCTTTTATTCATAGCCATTGCGGGGCTTTCCCAAATGATGCATACCGCCTGCACCAATACCTTGTTGCAACTGCATGTTGACGATGATAAACGAGGCAGGGTAATGAGCTTTTACACTGTTTGTCTCCAGGGAACGATGCCGTTTGGCAGTTTGCTCGCGGGCGCCATAGCCGGGATGATCGGAGGTCAATGGGCTGTAGCTTGTATGGGCGTTTTTTGTCTTTTAAGCAGTTTATTTATTCGGGAAAAAAATATTCATTCAAGGATAAAAAAAGCACGACAACATCAACATGAAGTTTCAGGTTTTCCGTAATGCTGTAATTCTAAATAACAGACCAGTCCCTTGACGTATTTTTAAAAATTGCGCAAGATTTGGCTGATTATCTAAATCAGAATCTTTATTTTTTATTGATTTACTGAAAAAAGATAATAGCGCTATCTTTTATTTATCCGACATTTAAAAAACTGAAATATCAAAAAAAAATGGATTGTATCTTTACGCCGTCAGAAAGCGCATTAATTACCGGATTTTTTTATAAATGTAAAATTTACATTTATAAAAGTCCTAAATTACTCTCTTAAGAAAAAAAATGAAGATTAATTTTTACATTAAATACCATACCGTGTTCGGGGAAGAATTATTTATCCTGGGTAACACCTTCTACCTTGGAGACAATGATCAGTCAAAGCCGGTCAAACTCGTGTGGTATAATGAAGATTTCTGGCATTGTTCTATCAATTTGCCTGATGATTTTGATGATGTAATTCGTTACAGATATATACTGAAAGACAAAAAAGGAATTGAAATTTTGGATGGAGAGGAAAATCGTTTTATTGATCTTTCTTTAGAAAGAAAAAAATCTTATTCGGTATTTGATGTATGGAACGCGGCATCTAATGTGTGGAATGTGTTTTTTACAAAAGCATTTAGTAAAACATTACTCCCGCCTCTTACAAAAGTTAAGATCGTCAACCCCAAAAGTTTTAATCATACTTTTCGGGTAAAAGCGCCTCTCTTAAAACCTGGCGAAACGATTTGCCTCTGCGGTTCTACAAAACATCTGAAGAACTGGGACACTGAAAATCCGATCATTCTTTCTCCGAAAAATAACTGGTACACTACCGACATTTTCCTGGAGCAAAACGAATGGCCTGCTTCTTATAAATATGGGATCTATAATATCAATGAAAAAAAATGGATAAGATTTGAGGAAGGCCAGAACAGACTTATACACAAGCGCGAAGAAACAGAAAGCAGCGTCTCAATTATTAATGATGGGTTCGTCAATTACCAGGCTAATCTCTGGAGAGGCGCCGGCGTTTTAATACCTGTATTTGGATTGAGATCTAAAAAAAGTTTTGGCGTTGGCGAGTTTACGGATATTAAATTGCTAATAGACTGGGCAAAAAAAACGGGTTTGAGACTAATCCAGCTTTTGCCTGTCAATGATACTACTGCTCATTACAACTGGCACGACTCCTATCCCTATGCAGCCATCTCTGCATTTGCTTTACACCCTATTTATATTAATCTTGAAAAAGTAGCAGGGTCAGATTTTTCCGCAATCATTAAACCTTTTAAAAAGAAACAAAAGAAGCTTAATGATCTTAAAGAGTTTGATTATGGAGAGGTGCTTAAATTAAAATTTTCTGCTCTGAGATTATTGTACGAAGCCTGTAAGAAAGATTTTAAAAACGATGTTGATTATTTTGGTTTTTTCGAACTAAACAGGCATTGGCTGGTGCCGTATGCTGCATTTTCTTACCTGAGAGACAAGTATAAAACGTCTGATTTTTCTAAATGGAAAACTCATTCAACATACGATGAAGCGGCTATTCAAAAATTCGTTTCACCTTCCCGTGAACATCACGACGAGATTGTATTTTATTACTTTGTGCAATATCACTTGCATTTGCAATTGAAAGAAATAGCTGATTACGCTCATAGTCAAAAAGTAGTTTTAAAGGGAGACATTCCGATAGGAATTTATCGCTATGGATGCGATGCGTGGGTAAGCCCTGACCTATATAACATGGAAGAGCAGTCTGGTGCGCCTCCGGACAATTTCGCTGTAAAGGGCCAGAACTGGGGCTTTCCCACTTATAACTGGGACAACATGAGTAAAGATAATTACAATTGGTGGCGCAGGCGTTTCGACCAGATGGGAAATTATTTTGACGCATTTAGGATTGATCATATTCTCGGTTTTTTTAGAATATGGAGTATTCCGGCAGATGAAGTAGAAGGTATTATGGGCAGGTTTGTACCTGCTATCCCGGTTGACATTACTGAATTCCGTACGCGAAATATACCATTTGATTCTGATCGTTATTGCAGGCCTTTTATTACCTGGGATATCCTCGAGCATCTCTTTAAGGAAAGGGCCAACGAAATAAGAGGAAAATATCTTGACCCTGCTTCTGATGGAAATTACAAGCTTAAAGATTTCGTAAATACACAAGTAAAAATAGCCGCCTTTTTTAAAAAAGCGAAAGACGAAGAAACCAAACAAGGCCTTTTTGACCTGGTCAGTAATGTGATACTTTTTGAAGAAAAATACCCGGGCAGTCAAAAATTTCATTTTAGGATTTCGATGGACCAAACAACCTCATTTCAATCCCTTGACAACGACACAAAACATAAAATCTGGGATTTATATATTGATTACTTCTACCATCGGCAGGATGACTTTTGGAAAAAGGCAGGAATGAAAAAGTTACCTCCTTTAAAGCGAAATACCAATATGTTGGTTTGCGGCGAAGATTTGGGAATGGTACCGCCTTGTGTTCCGGAGGTAATGAAACAATTGGGAATATTAGGCCTTGAAATAGAACGAATGCCCAAAGCACCGGGCAACGAATTCTTTCATCCAAATAATGCGCCTTATTTATCTATCGTTACTCCTTCCACGCACGATATGAGTACGATTCGTGGCTGGTGGCAGGAGAGCCGGGAACAAACACAACGATTTTACAATTACATGTTGGGGCAGTACGGAGAAGCGCCTCTCATTTGCGAAGGATGGATTGACAAAAGAATTATCCTTCAGCATTTATACTCGCCTGCAATGTGGAGTATCTTTCAACTTTCCGATTTGTTGGGAATGGATGAAAGTATTCGTCGCGAAAATCCTGATGAAGAGCGAATCAATAATCCTTCAGACCCCAATAATTACTGGCATTACCGCATGCATCTAAACCTGGAGGATTTGTTGAAAGAAGATAATTTCAATGATGAATTGAAAAAGCATATACAGGAAAGTGGAAGAAACCCCTGACCCCTGAAGGGGAACCTAAGTGCAGGCCTTTTTCTAAAAATAAGGTCAATTTTTAATCACGGTTATAAAATATGAGATTATGAAAGAAAGCATGTTTTATGGAAGTTCACCTGTAATTTTTGCCAATGCAAAGAAATTAAGGAATGAACCAACAGCATCTGAAATAATCTTTTGGAGCTTACTAAAACAACATTTTCCAGGTTATAGATTTAAAAGGCAGCATCCAATTTCGCAATACATTGCTGACTTTTATTGCCATAAATTAAAATTAGTAATTGAAATAGATGGAGCTTATCACTTATCAGATGAGTCAAAAATAAATGATGAAATAAGAGATGAATTTATGCAATCATTAGGTTTGGTAATAATAAGATTCACAAATCAGGAAGTATGCGAAAAAGGAGAAAATGTTATTATGAGATTACAAAAAATGATAAAAAACAAACTTTGAATTTTACTTTTACAATAATTTAAAAAAGCAGAAAATTAAAATCGCGGAGCCTTCCTCAGATTTGAAGAAATATCCACACTTAAAAAAATCCTCATAAAGAACGGAACTAAAATCTCCATAAGGGATATTGATAAGGGTTCCCCTTTAGGGGTCAGGGGTCTATGAAACTAAAATATAAAACATCCGAATTAAAATTCAGACATCCATTCACTATTTCAAAAGGAACAAAAACCCATCAACCGGCGCTATTGGTGGAGCTGGAATTCTTTGGTATTAAAGGTTATGGTGAAGCGCCTGCCATTCCTTATTACAACATTACGGTGGACAAAATGATTGCTGACATAGAATACAAAAAAAATTTCATTGAAAAAGTTTCGTTTACTGAGCCGGAAAGATATTGGCATTACCTGCACCACTTGTTTCCTGAAAATCCGTTTTTAGTTTGCGCTTTGGACATGGCCGGTTGGGACATTTTTGGAAAATTGAAACACAAACAATTGTATGATTTATGGAAACTTGATATTTCAAAAAATCCCTTAACGGATATCACGATTGGCATTGATACGATTGAAAAAATGGTTTCGAAAATAAAGGAAACACCGTGGCCCATCTATAAAATTAAATTAGGCACGCCCGAAGATATCCGCATCATGGAAGAATTGAGAAAACATACTAATTCCGTTTTCAGAATTGACGCCAACGCTGCATGGGAAGCCAACGAAGCGCTGGAGAAAATAAAAATTTTCAAAGATTTGAATGTGGAATTTATTGAACAACCTTTGGCAAAAGATGATTGGGAAGGAATGAAATTTTTACACGAAAAATCTCCGTTGCCTCTTATCGCCGATGAAAGCTGCGTGAGCGAGCATGACGTAGAAAAATGTAATGGCCATTTTCATGGTATCAACATTAAGTTGACCAAATGCAGCGGCATTACGCCTGCTTTGCGTATGATACAAAGGGCGCGCGAACTGGACATGAAAGTGATGGTGGGCTGCATGAATGAAAGCTCTATTGGCACTGGCGCCATCGCACAACTGTTACCCTTACTCGATTATGTAGATATGGATGGTCCTTTGCTTCTTGCTGAAGATATAGCTAAAGGAGTCAGTTATGATTATGGAAAAGTAATTTATTCTGGCGGATTCGGATTGGGCGTTGCAGTAGATCCTTTTTGATTTATTATCCTTCTTTTCAGCAGGCAAATAAATTCCGCTCTTTCTTATTTCGATACAGAGAACGATTGAAGAAAATGTAAAAGTGAAAGAACAAAAGTGAAACAGATCGCTGCATTTCAGCTCAACAGCAAACCAACTTTTATTGAAGATTTTAATTTAGCGCTTCTTCTACAAAATACATATCAATCTCACCAATGTTTTTTGCGAATATTTTACCGCGGTAAGTACAACTGTATTTATCTTTAATTAACTCATAGGTAGCCGCTGAAATATTCACCCGTCCCGGTTCGCCATTGCTTTCCATCCTGCTGGCTACGTTTACCGTAGATCCCCAAATATCATAAGCATACTTCTTTTTGCCCACTACTCCGGCTACTAAAGGGCCGGTATTGATGCCTATTCTTATATCCCATTTTGGCATATTGGCTTCACTTCTTTCCTTGTTGCGAACGGCAATGTATTCCTGCATTTCAAGTCCCGCTTTTATAATATTAACAAGGTGTGATTCATTTTCAGTGGGGATACCACCGGCACACATATAAGAATCCCCGATAGTCTTTATTTTTTCCAGATCATATTTTTCAATAATATCATCGAACGCCATAAAATAATCGTTTAACTCTGAAACTACTTCCCATGGCGAAAGGTTTTCCGCAAGTTTGGTAAAACCTTTAAAGTCGGTAAAAAGTACCGAAGCTTTTTCATAAAAACGCGGAGTGGCATTACCATTATTTTGTAACTCCTGCGCTACCTCTGCCGGCAAAATATTTAAAAGTAAAAGTTGAATTTGAGCATTGCGACTGTCGAGTATTTTGTTGGTTCTTATTTTATGCCGGTAATTTCTGTAAAGAATAACCGCGATGAGAGACAGCAATCCGAGCCCGATTAAAAGCGCGTTCTTAGTTAACCTTTGTTTTTTCAATTCCAGATCCTGAAGCACCTGGTCCTTCTTTAATAAATCAATTTGACTCTGCTTCTTCTGAATATCAAAATTCAATTGAAGGCTCGATAATTTTTTTGAAATGTCAAGATTGTATAAGGAGTCTTTGACGCCAGTAAATAAAGTTTCATATTTAAACGCATTCCGGAAATCGTTTTTACTTGAATAGGCATACGCAAGGCCCTTGTACGCCTTTTCCAAATCGTAGTTGGCATTACTTATTTCTTTTAAAATAGCCTCTGAGCGCTGATAATAATCAATTGCTTTTGATGCGTCTCCTTCGCTCATGTATGTATCGCCCAGATTAAGTAAAGACTGGCCCATATCCACCTTTGCATTGAGTTTTTGAGAAATATCAAAAGCTTGCTGGTGGTATTTGATAGCCGTTTGGTAATCTTTTCTTGACTGATATACTTTACCTATATCATTTAAAGAATAGGGAATATTTTCTGTGCCTTTATAAGCCTCAAGTGATTTTTGAAAATAAATAAGCGCTGAATCATCTTTTCCTTTTGATAAATAAATTTCTCCAAGATTAACTGTAATAGTTCCAACGGCGTCATTATTTTTAAGCGATTCGCTCATCTTTAAAGCTCTTAAATAATACTCCAATGCTTGCTGACGCGTAGATGGTTTATTTGAATACACGGCACCAATGTTGGACAAGGCCACTATTATTCTATGCGTATCACCTATTTCTTCTGAAACTTGCAGCGCTTTTAAATTCAATTCCAAAGCCTTTTCATCATCAGCCTGGTTAAAGTACAATGAGGCTTCATTGCTTAATATATTGGCAACACCCGTTTTATCATTCAGTGAATCAAATATCGCTAACGCCTTATCATAACTCCCCAAAGATTCCACATAATTTGCCTGCATATAATAGCCTATTCCGATATTTTTATACGCATAACCAAGACCTTTGAGCGAGTTTATTTTAGTAGCGAGATCTTTAGCTTCTGTTGCATAGTTAATAGCTTCCTGCGGAGAGATGCTATAGAATTCTCTGCTTAGTGCTAATAAAGTATTGACTTTGGAAGTGTCTTCTTTAGCTGTGGCCAATATATTTTTAAGACTATCAATTTGTGGACTTTGTGCAAAGCAACGCGGGAAAACAAAAAAAATCAGAAAGCAGAATAATAAATCTTTTCTATTCATGAAATGAAAGCTCTTTTCGGGTTCAAGGTATATATTTTATTTTGAGTGTAAATAAAATTTTAAAAGAGGAAGAAATTTTAAGGCTTCTTCCTCTTTATTTTTTGTTTTTGTTTAACTAATTTCAGTTTATAATTTAATCACCTTGAATGTTTTATAAGTTCCATTGACCATTATTTTTATAAGGTATATCCCGCTTCTGAAATTGGACATATCCAGAACCACAGTGTTAGCGTAGATATTTTTCACGCTTGCAGATGAAAATACTTGTCCCAATAAATCAGTTATCACGATGTCTTTACCTGAGAGGCTTACATTCCCTACCTTGACGGTAACAATGCCATGAGTTGGATTAGGGTAAACGGAAGTTGTGTAAGTTTCATCCAACAGATTTTCTTTTGAAAGAAGTTCGGTTGATTGCCCTGCAATAATATCGTTGTTGGTATTTTGATAAGTAATGGTTTGCTGGCCTTTTGTTAATTGGTTGGTCGCCAAAACACTATTACTACTTGGATCAGAACTGCGGGAAACAATCGGATTGCTGTAAACAGAGGTGCGGGAGTTGTCGTCCGAAGACGAAGGACAATACCACCACACCACACATAAAGTGCCCGGCTTGTATTCAATATTATAATTAGAAGGATTCGATAGATTTAAACCGTAAGGGATAATACTATAAACGCCGGGGAACCAACTACAAAATATTGGGCTTATTTTATAGCGAGGCCCACTAATAACAGAGCTGGCATCGTTGTTCTTAAACCCTGTAATAGTAGAAGTAAATTTAGGCAGCGGAGAAAATATCGAAATCGTCTTGTTATCGGCTTTCACAATCAGTTTCGCAGGCAATATAGTAAGATTACCACTATTGTATATAAAACTATAATTATTGGCACTGCCACCAGCTAAAGTAATCGGATAAACACCAACCCCGGAAGTATTTGAAGCCGAAGATGTGGCTACCGGGGGTGTGATATTTGCCGGACCATCACCATTTATAAATCCATTGTATGAAATTCTGAATGAAGGATTGTTATCGCCATACGTCCTAAAGGTATCAACAGCCTGGGCAGTTAATATGGCTTTATTTACTGTCAATAATCCATTTATATATTGCACTTTATAATTTGACGGCTGTATGATAGAACCTGAAGGAACAATATTAAATACACCCGACGGAACATTTGTAGCCGGAATTATTGAATTATTGCTATTTAATAAACTATAGCTGAGTGCGCCGTTTGTAAATACTGAATCAGCATTGTCCTGGTATTTATAACCCGTAATTTTTGATGTAAATGATGGCGATTGAGCACCGTAAGAGATAACAACGCTATCCGTTCTTACTGTAAGAGGCGCGGGTAAAATAGTCAGTTTGCCAAGCCCGTAAGTTATATCAAAATTACCCGACAGGAAAGCTCCGGGAACAATAGTATTGATTCCCGCGGTGATCCCGGTTATTAAATTGATGGATTTAAAAACACTTAAGGTATCATTGGCAGGGGCCGTTACGTCTTTCTCATCAATGATAGTCGCGATATTTGAACGGCCTGTATCTCCAACAGTAGTACTGTTGACCAAGGCAGAGCCATCTACGATCGCTCTTGCATCCACAATAGCCCTGGCGTCTACGATAGCCCTGGCATCCACGATAGCTCTTGCATCCACGATAGCTCGGGCACTTACAAGAACAGCCGTATCAGGCGAAATTTCATAATTGAATACTGAGGCCGGGGAAACATCAACGACATTTGTTGTATCATTTTCAACCTGTCCGTCCACAATAGCTCTTGCATCTACTATTGCGCGCGCATTTTCTATAGCACGGGCGCTGGCTAAAAAACCCAGGTTTGATAAATCTGCATCCACGATCGCACGGGCATCTACTATAGCTCTTGCATCAACTAATGCAACCGCATTAGTAACTAAATTAGCCCGGTAAGATGATTGTAAAGAACTAAAGAAAGCACTTTTGTCTGTCTGAGCTATAAGTGAATCGCCATAAGTATAATTATAACTAATTCCGGAGATTTTATCACCATAAGTAAGCGTTGTGTCTCTCGGAGTAATTACGAGGGGCATTTTTGTTATTGACAAGATGCCATTATTGAAGACATATTTATACAGCTCATTTAAAGCCACGAGATTAGAATCTCCGGACGCAAAGTTTTTCATGGCAGGTTTTATAACATACAATCCTACATTACTCATATTAGTAGCTGTCGTTGTATAATTAATCGTATCGAGCCCCAAATCTTTTAAGGTATACGTCGTATTCGCTAATGGAACGCTATCTACCAAAATGGTTGAAGCAAATGAAGGAATTTTTTCACCGTATTTCTTGGCTTCATTTACCGCTGTTATTGTTATTATTTTTTTAATGGGCGAATGGAAATACAATGAGTCGGAAGCGCCTCCATCCAGGCCACTGGACGAGACTGATGGTGTATAAACATGTATCGCAGGATTCCCGATGAATACCGGAATAGTAGCTGTAGCTTGCGTGCTGCTTATGACAGTCGTATTGAGCGTATCTGCCCTGAATATTACTTTGGAATTGGGATCAAGAAAATTCCCCTGCACGGTAACTGTGATTGGTTTAGAGCCCGCCTGAATGGTAGTATCTGCCTGAACCAGTTTTGTTATTTCAGGCTTTGGCGTAGCAAAAGTTCGCATTGCCAGGTTGGCCTGGATAAAGCCATAGCCGGTATTAAAATCGAAACCCGGTGTGCCCATGTCGATTGCAGTTCGTTCCAATATTGACCTTACGCTGTCAGGTATTAATACTTCATTGGAAAATTTTTTCTTTCCTTCTATTAACAGAGCGGCTACACCCGCGGCATGTGGCGCAGCAGCGGAAGTTCCAAAGAAATTTGGAAATGCGTCCCCATCAATATTTTCGCCACCGAGGTTAACGGTTGTGTTAACTCCATTCGGCGCACAGAATTCAGGTTTGTTTCTTACCGCACCATTTACCAACGTTCCGCCGGTGGAAGAGAAAGATGCTATTGTTGGCGGATTTACGCCATAGGCAGGCGTGTTTTTATAAAGAACCGCACCCACAGCCATAGCACCGGCCGCATCTGCCTGGCCTACAATAGTTGATGTACCGGAATTGTATTTGCTAATCACTCCGTTGCCTCTAAAAAACACATACTTGAACCTAACATTGCCGGTTCCTGAAGCTCTCACAATCATGATATTGGTCTGTGTATTTTGCGTTACTGTAAATGGCAATACTTCTATCGGGTCTCCGCCGATATTATTCCTGTTAAAGCCAAATAATGCATTTCCATTATTATCGGTAAGATAAATATCGAGATCATTTTGGGTACCATTCTGTGTTTGGCCGGTAGAATAAATCCCATCTTCCCATTGAAGCACTATGGTATAAGTTCCGGGAGTAAGTTGTATCGTTTGATAAATATCTCCGTTACCAAAGTTGTGCGCTGTTCCTGTGATGCCATTTGGAGCTGGTGCAGGATTGAAAACTCCTTCGTAAGATTGATTACCATAATTGCCGGCGGCGGAGAAATAAGCGACTCCATTGGCAGCAGCAGAATCAACAGCTTGTGCAACCACGCCGTCCTGGTAGAATGGTTCAGTGATATAGGTGACATCATCCACGATCACATTGCATCCATCTTGTTGTAATTGCTTAATGCCCAAAGCAAAATCACCCGCACTGATAAAACCGGTTCTAAATGCAAGTTTTGCTCCCGGGGCCACGTCATGCACTATTTGCAACATGGCCCTTCCTTCATCTGATGCGGGGCCATAAGGATATTCCTTCAGCACTTCTACAGGATTGGGATTATCAGGATTACCAATTCCCGGCAGGTCACCATTCAAGACATCGGTTTGGGCCGGATTTCCCGGGATGGTATTATAGCTGTTTGAGATCACGCCTACTTTCACGCCCGCGCCAGAAATTCCGTATCCGCCCCGTACCATATAGGATTGCATGGCGGTATCGCCCTGGCTTGTAACGATGCCGGCGTTACCAATGGAAGGGAAAATGGGTCTGCAGTAATCAATTAAATCACCGTGGCTATTTAATTTTAAAAGATTTTTAATAGGGAACTTACCTGAAATGATCAGGGTATTGGGGCCATTATCAATCAAATTTGTCATCCCCAAATCAGGGGTTTGAACAAGTGCCAATGCTGCCTGGTAGTTGCCCATCCTCGCAATAACATCTATCATCACGCTATCATGCATCAGAATGAAAATATTTTGAGTTGTGTCAGCCACATTACCAAAGTTTTCAGCTAATGAATTTAATTCAGCGCCGATCAGATCACTGTTCTTACCTCCTTCAGGTGGCGGATAATATGGCAGAATGCAATTACTGAAAGATACTGTGGCAGTATCGGTGGCTGAACAACCTCCTGCCGGATTAGTCACCGTTAATACATAACTCCCTGCTGCATTTACCGTAGGTGTTAGCGTAGTGGCTCCGGAAATTATCTTTCCATTATCTATTGCAGTCCAGTTATACTGTAAACCCTGGGAAGAGGCGCTTCCATCCAACTGCACGGTGGCAGTACTACAATCCAATACTTTGTCACTCCCGGCGTTGGCAACTGGCGTACTGCATTGAGCAAACGGAGCATAAGTTATTGAAACATTATTTTGAATATTGATTCGTTTGCTGCTATAAAAAGCGCCAGTGTATGTGCTCTGCCCTGAGCCCGAGCCTAAATTGATACCTCCATAAGGAGCCCAAACAGTACCTAACCAGTTTGAAGACGTTCCCCATGACGGCACATTGGCTATATTCCACGCGTATTTTCCAAACCAGCAGGATGCGCCGTTACCGTGGGTTTCAGAATAGATCCTGGTGGCATCGCCCCCGTTTTTGATGCTTGAATTTACAATATTCAAATCAACATCGCCATATACATAAATCTTGATGGTTCCGGAAGGATCGTTCTTAAAATCAAAAATAAAGTTATTAGTGCCAAAACTTTTTATTGATTTAAAAATATAAATTCCAGTGCCCGAAAACGTAATGCTTTGATTGTTTCCTATCTGGATACTTCCGTAAGCGCCCGGCTTTAAGGTTTGTGAAGCCGAAATGTTTTGATTTCCTGCAGCGGGAAAATCAGTGATATCAGGCATTTGAGGCAAAGTAGGCAGATTAGGAGTGCCGATGATATTTCCGCCGCCAGGATTAGGCCCGTAATAATTAGTGCCCGACGGATGCGTGAGTTTGCCGCTTACGCTGCCACTTTTAATAAATGTATTGCCATTTACGTCAATATTCCCCTGAACCATTACATTTTTGCCAATTGATAAAACATTGCTTCTTAAAGACTGTGAATTTGCTGCGGAAATATTTCCAGTAATTGAATTATTGTCATCAAGATCAATACTTCCGCCGCTATATAAATTTCCACTGACTTTCGTATTGCCACTTGTCTTTATAATGATATTACTGCCAACCGAACCTCCCTGGATATCCGGCGATGCATGTTTTTGAAAATAGCAACCATTGCCTATGTATGTCCCTTCGCTTCCAAATAAAACGAAATCATTTACTTTTAAATTTTGTCCATGCGCAATTGTAGGTAATAAAGAAATTGCAAAGAGTACGATCGCCCATTTAAATGTTATTTTAAACAGTATATTTTTTTTCATAAATGAAGTTTAAAAATGCAAAAGATATATTCCTTTCAAGGTTTTAATCCCAGGTGAACTAAATATTATTGTTTGTCTTGCGGGGGTTTGACAAAACATGAAGACGCCATGGTTAACTATTTAAAGTAACAATCGTGCGCTTAAATAAACAGATGTCTTTTAGAGACTGACAGAAAGTCTTATTAAAGATATTGGTTGTGTAAAAGTAGAAACATAAAAGATAAAAGACAAAAGTTTATTTTTTAAAATGACATTATTAAAACGAAAGTTCTTACCAGGTGTCAAATTAAAAATTCTTTTCAATAAATCTTTTTGTAAAAACGGGTGGCTAGGTGCTGATAAAATATTGGTATAAACAAGGACAGGCGCGGCAAAAAATCAGGATTTCTTTTTACAGGCAGGTTTAGTTTTTCCAATCTCTTTTTAAACTTCTCTTTTTCTTTGCCGGGTTCTTCTATAAATTTGCGTTCGCAAAATTTATTATGACCACATCAGCATCTATAGAAACCAATTTTCAAAAAACAATCTACCCGATTTTATTTGCCATTAGTTTTTCGCACTTATTAAACGATACCATACAATCTTTAATCCCTTCCATTTATCCAATCTTAAAAAGTACCTATCATTTATCATTTGCACAGGTTGGGCTAATTACATTCACTTTTCAGATGGCGGCCTCGCTCCTGCAGCCCTTTGTAGGAATGTACACAGATAAAAGGCCACAGCCTTATTCGCTTGCTGCCGGAATGGGTTTTACTTTGACGGGCTTGGTGGTTTTATCTATGTCTCATCACTTTTACCTGGTATTGGTTTCGGTAGCGCTTATCGGTATTGGTTCTTCTATTTTTCATCCCGAGTCTTCAAGAATGGCACATGCCGCCGCCGGTGTCCAGCCCGGATTGGCACAATCTGTTTTTCAATTAGGTGGCAACCTGGGAAGTTCCATTGGTCCGTTGCTTGCAGCGTGGATTATTGTACCAAACGGGCAAGCGAGCATTTTATGGTTTTCAATAATGGCTTTATTGGCAATATTTATTTTGACCAAGGTGGGCAATTGGTACAAGAACTATGTATTAGTACACAGGGCAAAAAGAAAGCAGGAAATATCTGTGTTTCATCCTTCATTTTCGAAACGAAAAGTTACTTTTTCGGTTGCCATATTATTAACGCTTATCTTCTCTAAATACTTTTACCTGGCAAGCCTTACCAGCTATTTCACGTTTTACCTGATCAATAAATTTCAGGTCGGCGTGCAAACCTCACAGATCTATTTATTCATTTTTCTATTCTCGGTCGCATGCGGCACTATGATTGGTGGTCCATTAGGCGATAGATTTGGTCGTAAATATGTGATCTGGATTTCAATTTTAGGCACGGCGCCATTTGCTTTGGCATTGCCCTATGCGAATCTTTTCTGGACAGGTATATTGATTGTCCCCATAGGATTGATATTGTCTTCAGCATTCTCTGCGATATTGGTCTACGCCCAGGAATTGATTCCTGGCAAAATCGGGCTGGTTTCCGGGTTATTTTTTGGTTTTGCATTTGGAATGGGTGGCATCGGTTCTGCATTGTTGGGTAACATTGCGGATAAAACCAGCATTACTTATGTTTTTCATATTTGTTCATTCCTTCCATTGATTGGAATCATCACAGGATTCTTACCTAACATAGAAACCAGAAGGAAGCGGATGAAAAGTATTGAACAGTAAACAAAAGAATAAAGCTTATTCTCATTTACACAACATTTTTTCTGTTGATAAAAAATTGAGCGCCACTTCTCAAATCAAATCTTATAGATTTCAGGCGGCTTATGTTATTTATTTAAGCCTCAGCATTAATCAAAGGAATAAAGCTTATTCTTATTTTTGGAGAATGCTCATTCTATTGATAAAAATTGAACGCTGCCTTTTAAGAAAGCATCCAACCTTATTCGTTCCGAAATGAATAAAAAGAACGGATTAAACTCTGTTGGGTTTAAAATTTTCCCGATTACGAAAATGGATTTTAAAATGTTCAAATAAGTTTGCATGACAAAAGCGTGACAAAAATATATGACAAAGAAAAATTTTGTAGCCATCAATTATATAGCCTGTAAGCCATTCTACAGAGAACGCTTCGAGGAGCTGTTTGGCTCCCGTGCAAAGCAAATAGATACAATGCCTGGTTTTTTGGACATGCAGGTACTCCGTCCGTCCAAAGAAGAGGATGAATATTTAATTGTAAGCCATTGGGAAAATGAAGAATCTTTTAAAGCATGGACGAAATCAGCAACCTTTTTGGAAGGACACAAGCGGGGTTTTGCAGATATGGCAAAGGCAAAAGCAGAGGGATCAGAAGCTCCGATGAAAAGTGATTTTAAAACGTATGAAGTAATTGCGCGGTAAAACCAATAATTATGATGACAGTCGTAAAAAACAAAAAATCCATAATAACCTGGATCAAGAAAATCGGTTTTTGGGGATTCTTATTTTTTCTCTTAAAAGGGATTATTTGGCTAATAATAGGATACTTTATTATAAAATAAATATTCCCAAACGTAGAAGAATTCCCAAATTTCAGATCTTCAACCCGATATAAACCATCTACAAAAATGCCCTCGTAAACGAGGGCATTTTTGATCTTTTGAAAAGTTTTAGGTTAATAAATTTTGTTCTGGAGGCTCTGCAAACGTGCATTTGCAATGGTTTTTAGTTTTCAGAAGGAACCTGGATTTTTGTTTTCTGCTCTTGGTTTTGGTTAGGATTTGGATTTTCTGCTCTTGGTTTTCGTTAGGATTTGAATTGAATCGTTTTCTTTGGGTATCGTGTAATTTTATTTTGAATAATTTTTTTAATCTTTCGTCAGGATTTGGATTTTTGTTTTCTGCTCTTGGTTTTCGTTAGGATTTGAATTTTTGAAGTTGTCGTTATTTCTGATCCAAAGATGCAAATTGTTAATCCCGGTTTTCTATTTTTTCGATGAGTGATAAAAACTTTTCGATGAATTGACAAATATTTTCGATAAATCATAATAACATTCTAAGGATTTATTAGACCTATACCAGTTACCTGTTTTTGCATTGATTGCACTAATAAAAAAAGGTCGTGCAGTTGCAATATGCGATAGAAATATTTCATTTAGATTTTTGATCTTTGTTGTTCTCATCCCTTTTGACTATTTTATTTGCTTTTTTGACTTGCTTTTCTTTCGAGGAATTTATTTTAGGCCTGCCTACCCATAATCCAATAGCGAAAGCCAGGAACATCATAGACAAAATAAATATTATGATAGTAAAGTAACTAAATTCCATAAGTTTTGCTTTTTTGGGTTTGTTAATTCACCTGCAAATATGTAAAAACATCATGCCCGCTTTTCTTTTTTTCGCTTATGAAACCAAAATCTTCGATTAAGGAATTAAAATATTCGATGAAATAGTCATATTATCACTACATTAAGTGAACAGCGCTGATCCACAATGTTTAAGATAATAGGAGACAATACTGATGGTTTTCGCTTAATCTTTTTCGCAAGAACAATGAACTTCGGGGAACCCACGGGATAGCGGGTTATTCGCAATAGACTATAAAAATTATCACAGAATAGAAATTCCGGTTATTTATTTGTTTACTGTAAAATGGCCTGGTAAGAATTTTATTCCCGCGCAGTCTTTATTTCTTAACCTGGATTATTTTTTCATCCCTGGCAATCAATTTTCCAACAGGAGTCGAATATCTTTCTAATCCATTATTTTTAAAAATTTCAATAACTTCATTGGCAGAATCGGGGTTAACGGCAATCAGTAATGGGCCATTGGTTTGCGGATCGGGTAATATGGAAAACGCCTCCATTACATTTACTTCTTTTTCAAAGCTTATTTTTTTGCTATAGCTATTCCAGTTTCTATAAGTAGCATCGGGCACTATTCGTTGTGCAAGATATTCTTTTACATCTTCGTCTATGCATAACTGTGAGTAATGAAGTTCTGCCGATAATTCACTCCCTTCTGCCATTTCAATAAGATGTCCTGCAAGCCCAAAACCGGTAACGTCCGTCATTGCCGAAACGCCCTTGATTTTCCCCAACACTTCCCCGATAGAATTCAAAGCTGTGAGTTGATCTATCAAAATCTTTAAATGCTCCTTTTTCAGTACATTTCTTTTTTGCGCAGTAGATAAAATGCCGACTCCGATAGGTTTGGTTAAAAAAAGCAAGTCGCCTTCTTGTGCGGCATCATTTTTTTTAAGATTATTGATTGGCACGATTCCGTTAACTGCCAACCCAAAAAATGGTTCGGCAGAATCAATACTATGGCCACCTGCCAAAGCGATTCCGGCTTTTGCACATATATGCCTTGCGCCTTCCATTACTTTCTTTGCAAGCGAAGCCGGTAATTTCTCCACGGGCCATCCTAGCAAGGCTATGGCCATTAAGGGCTTTGCGCCCATCGCATACACATCGCTGATAGCATTCGCCGCAGCAATCCTTCCAAAATCAAAGGCATCGTCGACGATTGGCATAAAAAAATCGGTTGTGGAAATTAAAGCATTTCCATCGCCCAAATCATAAGCAGCAGCATCATCTTTACTGCTATTACCCACCAGTAATTTATTATCAGGAAATGTAAATTGCGACTGAAGGATTTCTTCCAATACCTGGGGCGCTATTTTACATCCGCACCCCGCTCCGCGCGAATATTGGGTAAGTTTTATGTTTTCGTTATTTTCAGATTTTTCCAACTAATTTTTCTTTTTTCGGACCAATTTTATTTCAGCATTTTGTTTCATGTCTCCGGTAAAAAATATTTCGTAATTTTTTTCACCATCACGAACCACCAGCAAGCCGGTATTGGGCGGAATACTTCCCAGGTTTTCGGCATACATAATTACATTAATGGTATCTCCCATTTCCGGTGTGAGATAAATAGTTTTATTAGTAGCCCGTTCCAGCAAACCTACCCGCGGCATCACAACTTTTCCATTCACTAAAACACTTACTGTATCGCCATCGATCGTTCCATTATCATACAATGAAAAAATAAGGCTATCCTGAACAATGTCAACAGTGCGTATGTTTTGTATCGTTCGTTTAGCAAGTTCTGCCGCTGGTGGTGGAGGCGGCGGTATCACAGGCACTGCCTTAGCAGTCGGAGCAGCTGGCGGAGGAGTCACAGGCACCTTAACGGCGGGCGCTGCCTGTGGAGAAATGACAGGTTCTTTTTTAATTGCGGAAGCCGGCTTTTGCTTTGGCGAGTTTTGAGCTATCGCAGGCGGCTCATTAGCCGCAACGGTTCTTTCCGGAATATTCGCTTTTCTATCTATTGCCAACATATCGGCAGCAACTGATGAAGGTAGAAAAGACAACTTATCACCAAGCCCCAGATGCACCAGCTCTCCCACAATTAATGTTTCCTGCGGCTTTACTTTCTTTTTCTTTTCAAGAAAAATAGTTCCCGTCAGAGGCCTGTATATTTTTGTTGGGTTCGTTCTCCAAATACCACTTAGCACTTCGGCGCTGTCATTTTCAGAAAGTGCAAGAAATGAAAACATTTTTACTCCTTTGGCAGGAGGTTCGGGATAATTATTGTAAATGTATTTTTCATCTACAACATAGTAATGGCCTTCTTTTGATTTTATGGTGACTGATTTTACACCAATATTCTTTATGTTATCAATGATAAAAGTAGTATGGGAATACCCACTTTCCTTCCCTTTTTCTTCGTTGATAGCCAGTTCGTAGTGAATGGTTTCCCTGGTAGTATCATTATAAATGTGGCCTACCCACACCCCGGAAATATCCTGTGCGAACAACTTTAAAGGAAAAAATAAAATGACAAATAAATATTTCATTTTTAATATTGACCGATTCTTCAAAAATGTTTACAGACCATCTAACTTCTCTGCGTTAGTAACCGTAACGTTGCTACAAGTTACTTTATTCAACAATGACAGGATGTTTTCACGGTTGTACAACCCTCTCTCATACATCTTATCATAATAAGCAAGCAAGATAGCAAATGCCTCACTAAATTTGTTTTCCGATAAAAAATAAACGGCATTTTTTGTATTAAGTCCGCCCAGTCGTTTTTGGATTTTTAAAATAGATTCCTCCAACTTTTCTTTGTCAAAAATACCATAAGTTCTGGTGATATAATCTAATCTTTCATTAAAAGGAATGTCCAAAAAACATAAAGGGCTTTGGCGCATCTGCTCCCAGAAATTTTTGGGAATGCCCACCCTTCCAATGTGTACGCTTTCGTCCTCTATCCATATTTCCTGCGGTTTACAATCTCTATCATTAAATACTTTCCACAATTCAATTGCCAAAAGATTTTCAAACATTTCATGCGCCGGCTGCGGCTGTTCGCCTAACGCACCAAATGCAGAGCCTTTGTGGTTAGCCAGCTCTTCAAGATTAATAACAGTTTTACCGTTTCTTTTTAATTCTTTCAATACTTCTGTTTTACCGGAGCCGGTAAAACCTCCTAAAACTTTTAAGGAATATTTTTTTTCAAATTGAGCCAGTGCCCATCTCCGGAACGCCTTGTAGCCTCCGCTTAGTACATAAATCTTATACCCATAAAGGCTTAAAAGCCATGCCACCGCTTCGCTGCGCATGCCGCCCCGCCAGCAATGGATGAGAAAACCCCTATTTCCTGAAGCTGAGTCGGAAGAAATGTCTTTATCCCTTTGTCCGCCTTTTGGAATATTTGAAATCTCGTTTGGAATTTCCTTCATTCGTTCCGAAAAAAAATTTAGTCCGTAATCAACCGCTATCTGCCGGCTCTGTTGTACATAAGCGGTACCGATTATCGCCCGTTGTTCATCCGTAAATATAGGTACAGAGTGAGCACCGGGAATATGTGCATGATGAAATTCTCCCGGGCTTCTCACATCTAATATCGGAAGTTTGTTAGAAAGGCTCAAGAAATGATCAATCTCAATTTTTTCAATCGGCATGGACGGCAAATTACATTTAGTTTCATAAAAAAAACCACTGCGCTTAACAGTGGTCAAATAATTTCGATAGCCATCGGGGCGATAATTTCAGGTTACCCGTTCATTGATGTAAGGAACTCTGCGTTGTCTTTGGTTCCTTTCATATTTTTCATGAGCATATTAATCGCTTCTTCAGGATTCATATCTGCCATGTGATTGCGCAATACCCACATACGCTGAAGCACATCTTTATCAAGCAACAAATCATCGCGGCGAGTAGAAGAAGAAACAATATCAATGGCGGGGAAAATTCTGCGGTTAGATAAACGTCTGTCAAGTTGAAGCTCCATGTTGCCGGTTCCTTTAAATTCTTCAAATATCACCTCATCCATTTTACTTCCGGTATCTACGAGTGCTGTAGCAATAATAGTTAACGAACCTCCATTTTCGATTTTACGGGCCGCACCAAAAAATTGTTTTGGCTTTTGCATCGCATTGGCTTCCACACCGCCGGACAATACTTTTCCACTTGCCGGTGAAACTGTATTATGAGCCCTGGCCAAACGGGTGATGCTATCCAGCAAAATCACCACATCGTGACCGCATTCCACAAGTCGTTTTGCTTTTTGTAAAGCCATAGTACTCACTTTCACGTGTTTTTCCGCAGGTTCGTCAAAGGTGGAAGCTATCACTTCGGCTTTTACGCTGCGTTCCATATCGGTAACTTCCTCGGGCCTTTCATCTACCAACACAATCATTAAATAACACTCAGGATGATTGGCGGCAATAGCATTGGCGATTTCCTTTAGCAACATTGTCTTGCCCGTCTTTGGCTGAGAAACGATCAATCCGCGCTGGCCTTTTCCTATTGGGGTAAACAAATCAATAATACGTGTAGAAAGGTTATTAGGTGTTAAAAATAAATTTAGTTTTTGAAAGGGAAATAAAGGTGTCAGATAATCAAACGGAACACGATCGCGCACTTCATCCGGGCCCTTTCCATTAATAGTTTCTACTTTTAACAAAGCAAAATATTTTTCCCCTTCTTTTGGAGGCCGTACAGATCCGTAAACGGTGTCACCGGTCTTTAATCCGAATAATTTTATTTGTGACGGTGACACATACACATCATCAGGTGAGGAAAGATAATTGTAATCGCTGCTTCTTAAAAAACCATACCCATCAGGCATCATTTCGAGAACTCCTTCCGCCAGTATGATACCATCAAATTCAATATTGAAGGCGGGTTCTTTCTTTTGATTAAAAGATTTTTGATGATGTTGATGATGCCCATTCTGCGAAGAAGAGGGGATTTCTTCTTCCTCTTCTTCTTCCTCTTCTTCAATTAAGTCCTCGTCATCGTTTTTCAACAATTCTACCAATGCAGGCGCAATACTCTTTGGATCAGCAAGTCGCTCTACATTATCGTCATCATCTAAATAATCTTCATAGTTTTCACTATCCGGATTTACCACTACGGGCTCTTTGTACTTTTTTGCAGGCTTTTTCTTTTCATCTGATTTTTTTGCCTTCAGTTCTTTCTCCTCTTCTACAGCATTACCAGGTGTCTCTGATTGCATTTTTTCATTGCTGTCTTTTTTTGCAGCAGGTTTGGCAATTCGTTTCCTTTTGGGTTTTGGAGAACTGCTTTCTTTATTGTCTGTGGGTGTCATAGATGCTTGATTATCGAGAATTTTATAAATTAATTCTTGTTTTTCTAAAGTTTCAGCGTTAGTAATATTTTGTTGCCTTGCTATATCAAGCAACTCCGGAACGAGCATATCGTTCAGTTGTAAGATGTCATACATAAAAAGACGTGTAGATTAATAGTCAAAAACACTAATTGTAATTGTAAGTCTAAATTTGATATTTATAATTCGAATGGATTCTTTTAATACTGATGTTGTCGTAGCAAAAAAAGGAAAACTAGTCAGCTTTATTCTGGTGCAATATTACATTAAAATAATAAAATAATAAATTTTTTTCTTTTTTTTTACCATTCCTTCAGGAAATTAGCGGTCTCAAAATCAAAAAAAATATGGGCAACCGCGAAAAACAAAGGTTCGTTTAATCTTTCCGCCTTGCAACCATAAAACTATGCTTTTTTCAATGCTTATCAGGAAACCCGGGTCTGAATTTATTTAACAGCTGAATTCTTGATTTATTGCTTTATTGATTAACATTTTACCATAAAAGCAGAATGATTTAACTTGCACCCTCAAAAAAATAAAACATGAAAATTGCAGTGGTGGGCGCTACCGGGCTTGTAGGCAGCAAAATGTTGCAAGTGCTCGAAGAAAGAAATTTCCCGGTTACAGAATTAATTCCTGTGGCATCCGAAAAATCTATAGGAAAGGAAGTAATTTTTAAAAATAAGAAATACAAAATAGTTTCTGCAGAAGATGCAATTGCCGCCAAACCTGACATCGCGTTATTTTCCGCAGGAGGCAGTACTTCCCTTTTGCTGGCTCCAAAATTCGCTGAAGCCGGAATTACCGTTATCGATAATTCTTCTGCCTGGAGAATGGATCCTTCTAAAAAATTAGTAGTTCCGGAAGTGAACGCAAACGTGCTGACAAAAGGCGACAAAATCATTGCAAACCCAAATTGTTCAACTATTCAGATGGTGTTGGTGTTAAATCCGCTTCATAAAAAATATGCTATCAAAAGGGTTGTGGTTTCTACCTACCAGAGTGTGACAGGCACTGGCGTAAAAGCTGTGCAACAGATGGAAAATGAAAGGAATAATATAAAAGGTGAAATGGCCTACAAATATCCGATCGATAAAAACGCTCTTCCACACATTGATATTTTCCTGGAAAACGGCTATACAAAAGAAGAAATGAAAATGGTAAATGAAACCAGGAAAATTATCGGTGATGATGCAATTCAACTAACGGCCACATGCGTGCGTATTCCTGTTGTTGGCGGACATAGCGAAAGTGTGAACGTTGAGTTTGAAAATGATTTTGACCTCGCTGAAGTAAGAAAAATTCTATCTTCTGCGCCTGGTGTAGTTGTACAGGATGATGTGGAAAATTTCGTTTACCCAATGCCCCTGACAGCCCATGAAAAAGACGAGACTTTTGTAGGAAGAATTCGCAGGGATGAATCACAACCAAAAACCCTGAACTTTTGGGTGGTGAGTGACAATCTAAGAAAAGGAGCGGCCACCAATGCGGTTCAGATTGCAGAATTCTTAATAAAAAACAACATGGTTGGGAAAGAGGCTCATGCTTCTTTATCATCAGTAGAAGTATAGTATTTATTAAAAAAAAAGAAAGGTATTAATGACTTTTGGAAAGTTGTTAATACCTTTTTTAGTTATTCCAATTTTTAAACCTCTTAATCCTGATAATAAACAAAAAACGGTTTCGGATTTTACTTCAATTTCTCCAAACTCTCCTTCAGTTTCCCAAGCATTTCCGGAATCTCTTCTTTCCTGCAGGTACCGACGCTCAGCCTATACCAGTCAGAATTTTTTGGTGCACCAAATGCATAGAAAGGAACCACGGCCAGTTTTGCCTCGTTCAAGATATAAGATGTCACATCTGCCTGGGTCAATAAAGAATCTCCGTTATTTGTTCGTTTGCTGACAAGGCTTAGTTGTATCGTGAGATAAATAGCGGCCTGGGGCGCACAAGCATCCACAGAAAAACCTTCTGATTTTAATTTTTGAAACCCTTCGTAAATAAGTTGCAACCTTACTTTGAGTTCCTTTTTAAAATCTAAAAGATATTCATCAATATCGTTTTTCTGAAGAAGAAATTTTGCGGTCGCATTTTGTTCAGCCATTGGGCTCCAGGCGCCTATGTGGCTGTTGATGGCTTTCATTTTTGACAAAACATGTTCCGGTCCTAATGCCCAGCCCACGCGCACCCCGGTTGCAGCAAAAGCTTTACTGATACCATCAATAAAAATGGTATAATTTTTCATTTCAGGCCGCAGGCTTACAGGATTATAATGAACTGTATCGCCAAATGTAAGTGCCCAATACATTTGATCATACATCACATACAATTTCTTTTCATCATTGCTCCGGCGACTATTTTCTTCAATCACCATGTCGCAAATATTTTCCAACTCTTCTTTTTTAAAAACGGTCCCGGTAGGATTCAACGGAGAGCACAATGCAATAAGCACAGCATGCTTAATGTGAGGTTTGATATCAGCCGCCAAAGGCATAAAATTATTCTCACGCGTAGCTTGTATTACCACATGTTGTCCGCTGGTAAAATGTACATAATGGTTGTTATTCCAGCTTGGCACTGAATAAATAACTTTATCGTCTTTGTCAACAATTGCATAATATAAAGTGTAAATAAGCGGACGGCCACCGGCTGCGATCAATATTTCATTTACATTAAAATCAAGTCCTTCTCTTTCTTTTATAAATGTAGAAACAGATTCTCTTAGTGCGAGAATGCCATCGGCAGGTGGATAGGTGGTTAACTTATTTTGATAAGCGGCTATTATTTCATCTTCTAATTTTTGGGGAATTGGGAAAATGGAGGAGTCAAAATCACCAATCGTAAAATTGTAAATTTTATTCCCGCCTTTCATTTTTGCTTTGATATCTGCGCCAAGTTTAACAATTTCACTGCCTACCAAAGAGTCGGCCAGGTGACTTAGTTTTCCAAGATGTTTATTTTTAACGTCGCGATTATCGATGGTGTTTTCTTTCATGGTATGACATAAAATTACTGATAAATTTTGTTAGTGTGCCTGGCGTTAAGATAGGATCTCAATTTCGGTTAAAAATAAGTGATATTAATTCGTTTGCGCTATCTCGCTTTAAGGCACGTTCGCAGCGCTGTTCTTCAAAAAGTTTTCGATTCCCATAATTATTTTTGTCGCTACCTCTTGCCTGAATTTTGGATTTAGAATCTTTTTTTCATCTTCTTTATTACTTAAAAACGCCACCTCTACAAGACAATTGGGGTAATCCGTCGGGCCATTCAGAGAAAAATTAAAATTGCCCACATTCCCAAATTCGTTCAATTTCAATTGCAGCATGCTTTTTAAAATCGCCTGGCTTAACGGGCGAAAGCCAATGTAACGATAATAAGTACTTACTCCATTAATTGAATCTTTATCAGAAGAGTTTAAATGAATGCTTACCAATAAATCAGGGTTTTGCTGATCCAAAAATTGTATTCTTTCATACATGCTAAGCGTGGTATCTTTTACTCTTGTCATTACCACATTTGCTTTCATTTTTATCAGTTGCTTTGTTAATTCTTTTGCAATCAGGAGTGTGTAATCTTTTTCCTTTATGTGCGACCTGACACCGGTTGCACCAACGTTATCACCTCCGTGGCCCGCATCTATGGCAATTTTTATATGGCTTAAATTCAATACCCGCGGTTGGCGTTTTACTCTTATCGTTAACTTATTGCCATCAGCATAAGATATCCGATAACCCCAGTTTTGAGCGTGCTTCAATTCGATAATTACCCGCATCACATCATCTTCCGGCTGCTCGTACCACGCATTTTTTATTTCCGTGGCAGAGGATAGTTGAGTGATCCAGTTAGTGTTACTTACTGCACCAAAAATGTTTACTATTATCCTCGACGGATGAATTTCCATGACGCTGCTATAGGGGAGTTTTTCATCAAGGAGAATGGTAACATAATCGTAAAGAGAATCTCCATAAACTTTCCAGCTATCGGTAAGATGTTGCCGGTAATCTACCGGTGGTACTCTATTCACTTTTTCTTTATTGATATAAGCAGTGTGATATTGTGAGAGCTGCACTTTGTAATCATCTTTTGAGCTATCCACCACCTTCAAAACGACATTGCTGTCAAGAAAAGTCATTTTTGCTCCGCCAAGCCTGTCTTCGCCCAGGCCATATTTTAAGAAAGGAAGAGAATCATTCGTTCTCACGTAAAAATAATCCGGCAAAGTTTTTTGAGCAAACGAATTAATAAAACAGGTCAGAAATAAAGCAGTTAAAAAAAATTTCATAGAATGCAAGGTAAAAAAAATTGATATTTGATTCAATTTTTGACCATTTTCCAACTATATAAAAAAAATTAAACACGGGGTTTGATTATTGGCCTATTTTTTCAGGAGTTTTTTGTAATTTTTTTTTTCAATCATCATTTCTTCATTACCTTTGCCGTCCGAAAAAAAAGAATATTATGGCTAGAGTATGTCAGGTAACAGGAAAAAGGCCTATAACAGGTAATACTGTTTCGCATTCAAATATTAAAACCCGCAGAAGGTTTTTACCCAACCTTCAGAAAAAAAGATATTTCCTTGCTGAAGAAGACAAATGGATTACCCTGAAGTTATCTTCTGAGGCTATCCGTACCATCAATAAAAATGGTCTTTATTCTGTGGTGAAAGACATGAGAGCACAAGGCGTTAAGATCTGATTAGCTAATTGGCATATTATCACATTATCAAATTAATACAATGGCAAAGAAAGGAAACAGGGTTCAGGTAATTTTGGAATGCACAGAGCATAAGGCTTCAGGCCTGCCAGGCACCAGCCGGTACATTACTAAAAAGAATAAAAAAAATACCCCTGAACGGTTGGAGTTAAAAAAGTTTAACCCGATCTTAAAAAAAGTAACCGTTCACAAAGAAATCAAATAAATTGCTCAATTTGAAGATGGCTCAATGGCTCAATTAAGTTGCCTTTGGATTTTCAAATTTTCAAATTTTCAAATTTTCAAATTTATATCATGGCAAAAGCAGCAAAAACAGCGATAAAAACCAAAGACCAGAAAGCGGCAGCAGATGCTAAAAACTGGACAAAAGTGGTACGTACAGTTCGCAGTCCAAAATCCGGATCTTATACTTTTAAAGAATCTATCGTTCATAAAGACAAGATCAAAGAATTTTTGGCAAGCTAATTCTTATCTTTAAATTATTCTGATAAAGCTATCCGGCATCAATTGCGGATAGCTTTATTTATTTTTATCCTTAAATAACTTTCACTATGGGTTTTTTCGATAAAATATTTGGGAAGAAAGAACAAAAAGAAAGCCTTGACCAGGGACTACAAAAAACCAAAGAAGGTTTTTTTGATAAGGTAACGAAGGCAATTGCAGGCAAAAGCACTGTTGATGAAGAAGTGCTGGATGACCTTGAAAATGCTTTGGTAAGCGCCGATGTAGGTGTGGATACTACTGTAAAAATTATTGATGGAATAGAAAAGAGAGTAGCAAGAGATAAGTATATCAATACCTCAGAGCTTAACCGCATTTTAAAAGAGGAAATACAATCGATATTAGTCGATGCACCCCAGGATCTTTCCTATATTAACTATGAGCTTCCGGCGACCCATAAGCCGCATGTAATATTGGTGGTAGGCGTAAACGGTGCCGGAAAGACAACCACCATCGGAAAGCTTGCGCATAATTTTTCTTTAGCGGGCAAATCTGTTTTGCTCGGTGCGGCAGATACATTTCGTGCGGCAGCCGTTGACCAGCTAAACATCTGGAGCCAAAGAACCAACGTGCCTATTGTGAAACATGCAATGGGTTCCGACCCAAGTGCAGTTGCCTTCGACGCAGTACAAAGTGGCGTGGCAAAAAATGTGGATGTGGTAATCATTGACACTGCCGGCAGATTGCACAATAAAATCCATTTAATGGACGAATTGAATAAAATTAAAAGATCTATTAATAAAGTTTTGCCCAATGCTCCTCACGAAGTAATGCTGGTGTTGGATGGAAGTACCGGGCAAAATGCTTTGGAACAGGCACGCCATTTTACTGCAACTACAGAAGTGACCGCATTAACGATCACAAAATTAGATGGGACTGCAAAAGGCGGCGTGGTCCTCGCAATTGCAGATCAGTTTAAAATTCCCGTAAAGTTCATTGGCGTCGGCGAAAAAGCAACAGATCTTTTAGTGTTCGATAAAAAAGAGTTTGTCGATAGTTTATTTGGTGGGACGAAATAGTTTATTTGTTTAGAGGGTTTAGAGGGTTTAGAGAAAATAAGAATTGGTATTATTTGTTGGTTTGTGGTGAAGTTTCTTCTTAATTCGTGGTAACCGGTGTAATTCGTGGCAGAAAAACCTCATCCCAACCGCCGCCTGAATGACGCAGTCGGGCAGGCTTCTCCAAAGGAGAAGGATACGCTTCCTTAAAAATCCGTAAAAATCGGCATAATCAGTAGCAACTAAAAAATGAAAACAAAAAATAAAAAAGACAAAGTAAATATTATTACCCTCGGCTGTAGTAAAAATATGGTAGATAGTGAAGTATTAAGTGGCCAACTGGCAGCGGCCGAAATAAATGTAATACACGAAAGCAAAAAGTCGGATCATAATATTGTGGTGGTAAATACATGTGGATTTATCGACCTCGCCAAACAGGAAAGCATTAATACGATCCTGGAACAGGTAGAATTAAAAAAGCGCGGAAAGCTTGACAAAGTTTATGTTACCGGTTGCCTGAGCGAGAGATACAAACAAAACCTAGAAGAAGAAATTCCTGAAGTGGACGCTTATTTCGGGACAATGGAACTTCCTTTTTTATTGAGAAAGTTTGATGTTGATTATAAAGCAGAGTTAGTCGGAGAAAGATTATTAAGCACACCTAACCATTATGCTTACCTGAAAATAAGCGAAGGCTGCAATCGTACCTGCGCTTTTTGTGCCATACCGTTAATGCGTGGAAAACATATCAGTCGCCCGATAGAATCCCTGGTAGCAGAAGCTGAAAAACTGGTGTCGCGCGGCGTAAAAGAAATTATGTTGATTGCGCAGGAACTTACCTACTATGGCCTCGACATTTATAAAAAACGAGAATTGCCAAAATTACTTCATTCGCTGGCGGATATTCCCGGGCTGGAATGGATAAGATTACATTATGCTTATCCCTCAAAATTTCCGATGGAAATAATTGACGCCATGCGCGAGCGGGATAATATTTGCAACTACCTCGACATGCCTTTGCAGCATGCCAGCAACAGGATGTTGAAATCAATGAAAAGGCAAATCACCAGGGAAGAGATGGAAGATATCATCGGAGAAATAAAAAACAAGATTCCGGAAATTTGCCTGAGAACCACGCTCATAGCCGGTTTCCCGGGAGAGACCAGGGATGATGTAGAAGAATTAAAAACGTTTTTGCAGAAAATAGAATTTGATCGTGTCGGGATTTTCACTTATTCCCATGAAGAAAATACTTCTGCCCATGACATGGCAAATGACGTTGACGAAGACGAAAAGGAAAGAAGAGCCCAGGAAATAATGGAAGTGCAACAGGAAATTTCTTACCGGAAAAACGAAGAAAAAGTAGGGAAGGTTTTTAAAGTAATTGTTGATAAAAAAGAAGCAGGAAAATATTTGGGACGCACCGAATTTGATAGTGTTGAAGTCGACAATGAAGTGATCATCAATTCTTCCAAAAAACTATCTTTTGGTGATTTTGTAAACGTGAAGATTACCAAAGCGTTTGATTTTGATCTCGAAGGAATCGTAGTTTAAAATTATCTCCCGCAGACATTCATTATTATTTCTATTGCATAGAATAACAGATAGATATAATATTTAACATACAATTCTTTTCTTCTAATTTATTTTTGTTTAATGTCAATAAAAATGCCCGCTATGAAATTTATAAAACTACTTCCCTTCTTTTTTTTATTTTTTTCTCCATCAATTTTCGCGCAGCAAAACCTAAATGATACCTTACCTAAAGATCCTAATGTCATAGTTGGTAAACTTGCTAACGGACTTACTTATTACATCAGGCAAAACAAAAAGCCTGAACAAAAAGTAGAACTACGTTTGGTGGTTAACGCGGGTTCAATTCTTGAAGATGACGACCAGCAAGGCCTGGCGCACTTAAGTGAACACATGGCTTTCAATGGCACAAAGCACTTTAAAAAGAATGATATCATTTCTTTTCTTCAATCCATAGGCGTAGGTTTTGGAAGCGACCTTAATGCTTATACAAGCTTTGATGAAACCGTTTATATTCTACCGATTCCGACAGACAACCCTTCTAACATAGATAAAGGATTTCAGATTTTGGACGATTGGGCGCAAAATGTAACAGACAGCGCCGATGATATTGATGGTGAACGGCCTATCGTTCTCGAAGAAAGCCGCCTTGGAAAAGGTGCGCAGGATCGCATTAATAAGAAGGTGTATCCTTTATTATTTGCCGGTTCTAAATATGCCGACCGTCTTCCGATTGGGATTGACAGCATTGTAAAAAACGCGCCCTACTCCGCACTTAGAAGATTTTATCATGACTGGTACCGGCCTGATTTGATGGCTGTAATTGTGGTGGGTGACATTGAACCTGCAAAAGCTGAAAGATTAATAAAAAAATATTTTAGTGATAATAAAAATCCGGCTAACGAAAGGCCGAGAGTAAATGCACCATTACCACCTTACCAAAAAAGTGTAGCCGAAGTCGTTACCGATAAGGAAGCCACCAGTTATACTTTCCAGGTTCATTATTCTGCAGAAAAAGTGAATCCTGAAGTTACTCTCGGAGATTATAAAAAAGACCTTATAAAGAATATTTTTTCTGATCTGTTAAATCAACGGCTTCGCGAACTTACACAAAAAGAAAATCCTCCTTTTGTCTATGCAGGCGCAGGTTTTGGCTCTGATGCCCGTGGATATGAAGCATTCCAGGCTTATATCGGAACGGGTAATAGTGATAGCCTTACAGGGCTAAAGGCTTTCCAGGAAGAAATGGAAAGAATTATAAAATATGGATTCACCCAATCCGAATTAGATCGCACCAGGGCAAACATGCTCAATGATATTGAACAGGCGTATAACGAACGAAATAAAACAGAATCGGCAAATTATGCAGAAGAATATATTCGTAATTTTTTGACAAAGGAACCTATTCCCGGAATAGCTAACGAGGCAAAATATTATAAAGAATTATTGCCACAAATACCTGTGGAAGATGTAAATGCGGTTGCAAAAAAGCTAAGTGAAAATACCAACGAGTTTATCGCGCTGACTGGCCCGCAACCCGCTGCCGGAAAAACTTTACCTACGGACGCGGAGATCCTTGCTGTAAAAAGTGAAGTGAGCAAAATGGACATAAAGCCCTATGAAGAAAAAGCGGTAGCGACTAATTTATTGACCAAAATGCCTGTGGCAGGAAAAATCACAGCCACTAAAAAGAATGACGTTTTAGGAACGACAGATTTCACGTTAAGCAATGGTGTAACAGTTACTTTTAAACATACCGATTTTAAAAACGACCAGGTTTTAATGAGCGCCATAAGGCCCGGAGGAAAAAATACTTATGGTATTAGCGACAAGTACAATGCTGAATATATGATCTCGGTGATCAGCAGCATGGGTGTCGGTGAATTTTCGCCGGTAGATCTAAAAAAGGCCCTGAGCGGGAAAACAGTAAGTGTCCACCCATCATTTAGCCCGAACTCTGAAGGTTTTAGTGGCAGCAGTTCTTTAAAGGATGTGGAATCAATGATGCAACTGATTTATTTGTATGGCACATCCCCGCGGGTGGATACTACTTTGTTCAGATCATTTATTCAAAAAAATAAAGCACAACTTGCATTTTTAAGCGCCAATCCGCAGGTGGTTTTCATAGATAGTCTTTTTAAAGTGTTGTATCATCATAGTCCCTTAGCGCCGATCTCAGTTCCTAAGCCGGAATACTTTGACGATCTGAATCTTGACAGGATTATGCAGATGTATAAAGAAAATTTTGAAAATGCCAATGAAATGCATTTCACCTTTGTGGGCAATATCACAGAAAACGAATTGAAACCGTTGCTGGAAAAATACATTGCCAGCCTTCCGGCTACTTCTAAGAAATTTAATTATGTTGATAATAAACTTCGCCCGGTAAAAGGCAAAGTGGATGTGGATGTATATAAGGGCAAAGAACCGAAAGCATTGATAGTAGGAGTTTACAGCGGCGAAGTGCCTTACAGCGATGCGTTGGAATTAAAGGCGCAGGCCATCAGTGATATCCTGAATATAAGAATCATCGATAATTTAAGAGAAAAAATACAGGGAATATATGGCGGTGGAACCCAGGCTCAGTTCGAAAAAATACCATACTCACATTATACTTTCTTTTTACAACTGCCCTGCGGCCCCGAAAAAGTAGATACACTGTTGCAGGCGGCCAATGCAGAGATTCAAACGCTGATTAAGAATGGGCCTACGAAAGAAGATCTCGAAAAAGTAAAGAAACAATGGGTAGAACAACACAAAATACACATCAAAGAAAATGAGGCGTGGCTTTATCAATTGCAAAGTTTTTATTTCCCGGGCGACAACCCTGATTATTTTCTTCATTACGAAAAATATGTAAATGCTTTAAGTCAAAAAGACATACAGGATGCAGCGAAGTTGTTATTATCAACGAAAAATGTGGTAATAGGCATTTTGCGACCGGAAAAATCTGACTAAAATTTCTTTGAAATTAAGAGAGCCATCGTCATGATGGCTTTCTCGTTTTTTCTTTCAACAGTAAAAGGACATTTATTAAAGATTTCTATTTTTGAGAATAATCAATATTCAATATTCAATTTTCAATAGTCAATATTCAACCCTCAACTAAAATATGAACATCTAAGAACTAAGAGATTATTCATTATCATTAAACAGTGTAACCGAAAGTTTTCCTTTTGGCGAAGACACCCTTGTTTTTAAAACCAATGATAAAATATTTTTACTGGTTTCTTTATCGTCGACACCCTTGCAGTTTAATGTAAAATGCAATCCGGAATTTGCGATAGAGTTGCGCGAGCAATATCCGTTAAGTATCCTGCCTGGTTATCACATGAATAAAAAACATTGGAACACTATAATTGTAGATGGCGCTTTAAGTAATACCCAATTGAAACAGTTTATAAAAGATTCTTATCAACTTGTAGGAGCCAAACGAAACAAAAGTTAAAGATTTTTATAAGAAAACTGAATTTCCCTTTATTTGTTTGTTTGCTGCTTTTTGACGTAAAATACAGTCGCTTTTGTAAGCATTAAAGCTGTATTACTATTCTAAAAAAGTTCACAAATCAAACATTGATAGTCATCATAATAAATTATCTGTTGTATTTTAATTTACTTTTGGCAACAATCAAAAATATTTTTTGAGGCTTTATGAAAATTATTGACTGGTATATCATAAAAAAATTCTTCTCTACTTTTTTCTTTTGTCTTTTAGCGCTGACAATTATAGTTGTAATCGTGGACCTTAGTGAAAAGACGGATGATTTTTCCAAAACGGGATTATCGGCAAAAGCGATTATCACGCAATATTATTTCGGATTTCTTCCCCGGATAGATGCCATGCTTTTTCCGCTTTTTATTTTTATATCGGTAATTTTCTTCACTTCCAAAATGGCCACCAGGTCAGAAATAATTGCCATTCTGAGTACAGGTGTCAGTTTTGGCAGGTATCTCCGGCCCTATATTGTGGGCGGTCTTTTATTTACCGTTTTCTTATGGTGGTGCAATCAATATGTACTTCCGCCGGCCAACGAAAAATGGGCCAATTTTAATTCAAAGTATATTGACTATAACTATGGCGGCTATGTAAATACTTCCACTATTAGCAATAAATATTTTAAGCTCGATTCATTTTCGTATGCCGGTATCCGTTACTATGATACAGCCAGCAAAAACGGAAGTAATTTTTTTATTCAAAAATTTAAAAAAAACAATCTCGTTTATAATTTACGGGCGATGAATATTTCGTGGGATACCGCTACAAAGGGTTGGCGGCTGAATAATGTGATGGTGCGAACTATAGATGGACTTCATGAAACCGTAAAGGACACGCCTGTTATGCAAATGAAATTTAATTTTAAACCCCGGGATTTGAAGATTGATGCGTATATGAAGGATAAATTAAC
>Ga0134126_10000416_pt1 | contig 55201 bp, 36 predicted proteins | sample KB31752_FD_96881 | JGI IMG/M metagenome (GOLD analysis project Ga0134126, IMG submission 96881) | Terrestrial soil microbial communities with excess Nitrogen fertilizer from Kellogg Biological Station, Michigan, USA - KB3-175-2 | ecosystem: Environmental > Terrestrial > Soil > Unclassified ...
AATCACCACCCTCACTGACTACTACCGCTTTTACACGGCCTGCGACACTGATAGGGGTTGGCATCGTGTGCCTCCGAGAGTTGGTAACATCCTCTTGAGGCAACGATCGGCAGTTCGGTCACATCGTCTTGAGGCAACAACTCACTCTCGGTAACCAGATCGTTGAGGCAATGCGACCTGCGAACGAGTCAGACCGGATCGGGAAATCCAGTTGTCGTCGGGCGGGATATACAGTTGTCGTCCATCAAACGGGCGACCTCATGACTGCCGTAACCGGCGTCGCCGACGAAAACGAAGGTCCGTTGCGGGAACCACAAGAGCATCAGCCGCAACAGCCGGCACATCAATTGGGCCGGCGTCCGATGCGGCCGCTTCCTCTGGCGGTCCTGCTCGACGGTTCGGTACAGGTCCACCAGCAGCGGCAGGGCCCACGGTCTGGTAGCGAAGGGGAAGCGGACGAGAACGCAGAGGGCGACCCATTTATGACCGTAACGCCAAGCGGTGTAGGAGTGGGACGAGCGGACGGGGTCTCGGTGACGCGCCTTGCCGTAGACCTTTTTGCCCTTATGACCATCGACGGTGTCATCGCCGACGAGGGTAATGGGACCGTCGGGGAGAAAGTGTGCGACGACGAAGCGTGCCAACAAGCAGGCGAGGCGGAGTGCCGACCAGGAGGCGTTGGAGAAGACGCGTTGGTAGGTGGTCTTGTGTCCCTTGGCCAAGGGACCGAGGGTGCGGAGGAGGTTGGCGACGGTTCGTCGTCCGGTGGTGAGGAGGGCGGCGGCCATGAGGAGGGTGAAGCGTTGGAAGGTCGGTTGGCTAAAGGCTGGTTGGAGAGCAGCCAAAAGGGGGGCGGCTTCGTTCAGGAGAGTGGATAGAATCATGGGAGGCCGTCCTTGGGCGGTAGTCACGGAAGTCGGTTCAACTCCCATGCTACCGACCGGGACGGCCCTTCAAAACTGCATCAGTCGAGCTAAGAGACACTAACAGAATGCCCCGACCGTTTTCAACGTGTCGGGGTATTCGGCACGTTGAAACCCGCGGCCACATTCGGTTAGTGCCTCTGAGTTCCGCTCACCGGGTTTTGACACCAATTGTCAGGGGCACAACGATCTGCGTGAACACGTCGGAGTTCTCGGGCTTGATGGCGACGTAGACCACCGAATGTCCCGCGAGCGGCAACGCCGTCGTGTCATACACCATGCCATTGTAAGCGCCATCGCCAGGCGGGGATGCCAATCCCTTCGGTGCCTGCTTGGCGGTCTTCCAACCGCTCGCGTGAATGTCGGAGAAGGCATAACGCACCTCGTGCTTGACCTTCTCCTCGTCCATCTTCCGGTTCCAGGTCAGAATGAGATGGTTCTTCGAGTGCCGGTATGTCCCCGTTAGGGCGTATACCTGAAGATCGTTCTCCCGCGCCGGCTCGCGGTAAAATTCGATGTTATCGAGCAGAAAGTCAGCCGGGTGGCTCTTCGGCAATACATAGGGGTAGGAAATGTAGAAACGGGTCAGCACGTCAAAGTAATTGTACTCCATTTCTTTGGTGGGATGGGACTGGACTCCGGGATCCTTGTGATCGCCCCGAGCGTGGTCGGGACGCATGTTCAGAACAACCTGGGTCCATTCTCCGATCGCCGGCAGATTCAAGAAGTGGTAATAGTGGTTGCCACCAGCTTCGTCACTGTATCTATCGAGATCCTTGACGCGCTTGACGTAGGTGCCGAACTCCACATTAAAGTGACCCTTCGTTCCCATTTCGGGACCATTGACAGGTACTTTGATCCAAAAGCGCATGCGATTGTAAGTATTCAACTTCCAATCTTTGGGCTTATCGCCGTACTGCCGGGCAAAGCCTCGCCCGGAAGGAAAGGATGGCTTGCCGAATTCGTTGTAGGGGTTAAACTGGGCATACAGATTGCCCTCCGTCAGGTGCATGCGCAAACTATGGCCGGAGATCGCATCTACTTTTTCGATAGCAACGGTCGCCTTTCCGCCCTCTTTCCCGCCATGAGAAGGATAATTGTTTGGGTAGTTCTTCTCGCTGCCATTCGTGGAGGGATGTGTCCCGTCAAAACTGAGCAGGACAATTCGTTCGTTGGCAACCCGTGATTTGTTGTCCTCCGCGCGAGCAGCCGACCGTGGTTTGCTGTCATCCGTGTGGGCAACCGGCGGGTGTTCCTCTCGTGACTCCGGTTGTCGAGGGGCAGGTCGAGGAGACTCCACGGCGGTATTGGCCTTCTCCGTAAACCCCCTGGCAACCTTTACTCTCTTGGAGCAGCCGCTTGGGAGAAGGACGCCACTGACGAGGATCACCGAAAGCAGTTTCTTCATGGCTGTATCCTTCCTCTAATGAAATGCCAACTCCACAAACGGCGTAAGCCGGGTGGTGCAGACTAAAAACCAGCCAGCTTACGCCGGCCGTTCGCCCTTGGTTTCATGCCTCTCTCGGGTCAGACCATCGACAATGCGGGCTGCGGCTCGACCGTCCCAGAGTTCGGGAACGCGATAGGTAGGCCGCTCCTGCCCGAGAACGCGGAGTCCTTCGGCAATGATCCGCTCTGGTGCGAGTCCAACCAAGACGTTGCTGCCCTCCGTGATCGTCGCGGGCCGCTCCGTCGAGGTCCGTAGCGTTAAGCAGGGTATGCCAAGTATTGTGGTCTCCTCCTGCACTCCTCCGGAATCCGTGAACACCATCCGAGCATGGGCCATGAGCTTCAGGAAGTCCAGATACCCCAAGGGGTCCGTCAGCCGCATCCAGGCACCGTTCGTTGGTGGCTCCACGCCTTGAATAGTTTGCAGCACCTTGCGCGTGCGCGGATGAACGGGGAAGATGAAGGGCAGTTCGCGGCCAATCCGCGCCAAGGCCGACAGCATGGAACGGAGTACCTGCGGATCATCGACGCTGGCTGGCCGGTGCAGGGTCAGGACCGAATAGCCTTTGTCTGTCAGTTTGAGGTCTTCCAAGATGGTCGAGGATTCACTGCGTTCGCGGTGCTCCATCAGGGTATCGATCATGACGTTGCCGACAAAATAGAGTCGATTTTCCGCCACGCCTTCCCGCCGCAAGTTCTCCAGTCCACTGCGTTCACTGACGAACAGCCATTCGGCGAGGGCATCCGTGAGGAGGCGGTTTATCTCCTCGGGCATCGTGCGATCGAAGCTGCGCAAGCCGGCCTCAACGTGGGCCACGCGCACGCCCAGTTTGACGGCGGTCAGCGCGCAGGCTATGGTCGAGTTGACGTCGCCCACGACCACCAATGCATCGGGGCGCTCAGCCTGCACGATCGGCTCAAAGAGTTTCATAATCTCCGCCGTCTGCACGGCATGGCTGGCGGAGCCTACCTTCAATTCAACGTCCGGCCGCGGAATTCTCAACTCTTCAAAAAACAGCTGGCTCATGCGAGCATCATAGTGCTGCCCCGTATGCACCAACTGGACGGACAGTCCGGGGCGACTCTGCATCTCCCGCATCAAGGGGGCGATTTTAATGAAATTGGGACGCGCACCAGCGACGAGGATGAGCTTCATAAGGTATTATTCTCACACTCCAGCACACCGGTGTCAAACCAATTCGAGGCATCAAGAACCGGTTCTAGCCGTCAGCGCCACCCGACAAGGGGATCTCTTGGCCCAACGGTTCTTCCGCAGGGCTATACCTGCGCAGGGGCGATCTTCCAAGGCTCCTATGCCAGGTTGCCGGAGCGAGAAGATCCTGTTGCCGGCGGACGCAGGAATCGATCCACAGGCGGAGTCCGGTTTCCAGATCGGTGGCAGGACAAAATCCAAGTTCGGCCTCGCTGCGAAACGTGTCGGCCAAGTTTTGCAGGTCGATCCAGGGGCGCGCGTCGCCATAAAGAGGCTGAAGATGGGTTCCCAGAAGGGCGTTGAACACGGCGATCACGTCGAGAAGGGTCGTGGGACGTCCGCAGCCAATGTTGTAGACCTTTCCCGAGACGCGCCGAGCCTCCGCCACCAAGAGGTTGGCGTACACAACATCATCGACGTAAATAAAGTCTTGCCAGGCAAGCCCATCGCCGTTCACCACGGGACGCCTTCCAAAAAGCATCGCTTTGAGGATCTGGAGAATGTTAGGGGAAGAGTTGAAATTCGATTGCCGGGGGCCAAATACATTGAAGTAGCGCAGCCGAACCGTCTTGAGTCCATATAACCGCGTGAATGTTTTACACTCCTCTTCGCTGGCCAAGTGACCAGCGGCTTGCAGAGAAGAGGGATTCGGGAGGTTCTCCTCATTCGCCCAGCGAGCGAAGGGGGAGCCATAGACCTGGGCGCTGGAGGCGTAAACGACTAAGCGGACGCCGGCATGGTGAGAGGCAACCAGGACATTTCTTGTGTTCATCGTGCCGACTTGTGCCAGCTTATGCACCTCGGCGCTGTCGTGGGTGCAGTTGCAAGGGGAGGCTTGGTGAAAAACGACATCGATCCCTTTGACGGCCTCGTTTACCAACTCCGCATCCGCAAGATCGCCGACAAATAGTTCTATATCCTTCATCACGGCGGCGAGATTGGTCATGTTGCCGGTGCTGAAATTATCCAGCACACGCACTCGGTGACCACGGGCGACCAGCGCTTCCACCAAGTGAGAGCCGATGAATCCAGCACCACCGATCACCAGACAATGAGTCATTGCGTCCTCACCCGGATGCCTGAAGCTCTATCGATCCACAACTGGCGCACTAGCTGCTCATAGACCGTCTTCTCCAACGGATGAAGGCTAGAGACTTTCATGCCTAACGCTTGAGCCTGCCGAAACGCCAGCCGGGCCGCAGGCCGGTTATGCGTAAGGTAGTAGGCTTGGGCCAAGTGGAAGTAGGCCTCCGCCGAAGGGCGCTCGGCGGTCACTTCTTTTAAGTCCTTGATGGCCTGCTCGCGGTCGCCTTTCTTCAGCATGATGAGAGCGCGAGTGTCCATCAGAGAAGGGGTGGCACCAACAATCTCATAAGCCTGCTGAACCCGCTGGAGGGCTTCGTCCATCTTCTCGTCCTTGAGAGCGAGCAGATAGGCAAGGTTGTTCAAGGCCATGGTGTCGCGCGGGTTGACGGCGATGGCCCTGCGATAAATAGCTTCGGCCTCGTCGTAGCGGCCTTGCAGGTTGCGTAGATGGGCGAGGATCGCCGAGAACGAGGACGACTTGGGATCCTTGGCGATCTCTGCTCGCAGCCAGCGCTCCACCCGCTCGTAGTGAGCGGCCTTGGCGGCCGGTTCGGAAACCACCAACAAATAGGTCTGGGCGATCGCCAGAGGCGGGCACGTCTTCTGGGCACGCTCGCAAATGTTGAGAGCTTCCTCAATGCGCTGATGCCGACAGAAAAACTGAGCCAGAACCAAGACGCTCTGAGGTTGTTTCTCGCGGGCGGACTCGACATACTTGTTGTACATCCGTTCGGCCGCCTCCACCTCTTTCAATTCCTCCAGCAATCGGGCAACCGCTGCGAGGTTAAACTTCTGCCCCGTCGCCTGGCGTTCCAGCAATTCGGCCGCTCCTCGGCCGTTGCCCTGAGCTTTGAGGATGCGCGCCTGAATTTCCAGAGTTTGCGGAGAATCCGGCTGCTGTTCCTGTAACTTCTTGAACCAGGATTGCGCCTCGGTTCCTTCGTCGTGACGCAGCAGAGCGCGGATGTAGTAGGCCAGATAACGAGGCTCCTCTCCGCGCGGCAGAGAGAGCAGGTGCGCCATTTCCTTGCGCGCCTTCGGCCAGTCGCCGCTCGACTCGTAGAGTTGGGCCAGCAGGAAACGGTCTTGCGGAGAAACCTCCTGCCGCTTGACTAAGTTCTCCAGAATGGGGATCGCCCGCCGGCGATCTTTACCGCTTTTCTGCATGGTCAGCAGAGTGGCTTGGGCACGGTAATCTTGCAGCGTGGGTTTCTCCTCTTCGTCAGGTTGGACACCCGCTTCGAGAAGGCCCATGAGGGCCAGCGCTTTGCGCGATTCGCGGAAATCCCCTTTCGCCGTCAGCACGACCGCCAAGAGGCGGCGAGCCGCAGCCGCAGCCGCGCGATCCTTGGTCTTGAGCTGGATTAGCGTTTGCAAGTGGCTCTCGGCAGCCTTGAGATCCCCCGTCTGAAGGAAAAAGAGGGCGGCACTTTGCAACGTGGGGATGTCCTCGCGGTGGGCGGCGAGAGCGGCCTTGTAAAGTTCGCCGGCCCGATCCTTCTTGCCAACCGCGTCGTAACACTGAGCCAGTGCGAGGGAGGCCTGATCGGCGGGAAGTTCTGCCTTGGCCTTGTCGATTTCCTTTTCCGCCTCCTGGAGTTTCTTCCGGGCCGCCAGGTATTGGATGAGCGTCACCCACGTTTCGGGAACGCGGTTGGCCAACTGGGTGGCTTGGCGGAAGGCTGGCTCCGCCTCGTCGGCTTGGCCGGCAGCCCACAGCATTCGCCCCAGCCAAAGGTATTCGCGGTAGTCTTTTGAGTTCTTCGAGATGGCCCGGCGAGCCAATTCCAAGGCTCGGCTCGTGTCGTTGCCGCCTTGCAAGGACACTTCGGCGAACAGTCGCTGCATCCCTTCCGAGAGAGGAGTGTCGTTGGGGAGCTTGCGGAGCAGTTCGTAGGCCTCGGTGTAGCGGCGTTTGGCGGTTAGCAGTTCGGCCGTCCGCTGGATAGCCAACGGATTGCGCTCGCCGAGTTGGAGGGCGTGGCGATAGTTGGCCAGGGCACTGGCCGGCTTGCCGCGCAGATCGTCGATCTGCGCCTCACACAGGGGCAGGCGCGACCACTTGGGGCGGCGGGCCGCGACGGGTAGCAACAGCGTGTGAGCTTCCTCCAGCGCATCGGCCCGCGCGTCCGAATCCTTCTCGGCACTGGCCCGCGCGATCAGGTGGCAAGCCTTGCCATAGCGCCAGATTGTCCCTTGTGATCCTTCGATCCGCTGCATGTCCGCGAGGATGCGCCGAACCGTTTCGTCGTTGCCGGCACCCAGAGCCAGATCAAACTGCGCGATGCGGATACTCAGGTCGTCGCGCTGCTCGTCGGCGAGCTGGGCCCACAACGCCTCGGCAGCGGCTCGGTCGCTGAGGCGGGCGTAGGCGTAGGCCAGAGCTTTCCGCACCGCGAAGCGTTCTTCCGGGTTAAGTTTCTCCGCCTCCTCGGCGACATGGCTTAGGCCCGTTCGTCCTTCCTTCCCCTTGGTCCATACCCAGTACCTCACCCGAGCGAGTTGGAATGCCATCCGCGATCCCAGCTTATGCTCGGCCTCGTCGAGGGTGGCGAAGGCCGCTGACAGATGCCCTTGCTTGGCCTCCAGCCCAGCCAGCGCGGTCCAGATTTCGGCCGGCCGTTGCCCCTTCTCCTTCACCTTCTCAAGCCGTTCGCGCGCCCGCTCAAACTCTCCCCGGGCGGCGTCCACTTCGGCCTGAAGCGACGCTACTTCAGCGGACGGATGAGCTTTCTCCAGCCGAGTCAATAGACTGCTTACTTCCTCCCAGTCGGGCTGAGGGCTTTGCAGGTTACGCAGGATGAGTAACCGAGCCATTTCCGTGTAGGCGGTCGATGGGACGAGGGGTTGCCGGAGTAGCTGCTGATAATGATTCATCGCCTCGGGAATCTGGCCCATTGCCGTCAGCACGCGGGCAACCCGCAGTCGTCCCAAGGAGGAGTTCGGGTCGAGAGCGACCGCGCGGCTGTAGGAAGCATAGGCGCGATCGAGGTCGCCCAGACGTTCGTAGCACTGCGCGATCAGCGCACTGGCTTGGTAGCTCACGGCGCGTTTCCCAGCGAGGAGGGGGTAGGCCTGCTCCAAGCGCCGCGCTGCCGCTAACCATTTTTTCTGGCTGACCAGGATACGGCCTTCAAGGTAGTCCAGCAGAGAAGGCGGAAAATGCAGCTTGCGCAGTTGCTCGGCCAGCTTACCCGCCTCGTCCGCCTCCCCCAACTGGGCGAGCGCGTTGGCCAACTCCCAGAGCAAGTCGGGGTGCGCCGGTAGCCGTTCGAGTCCACGGCGCAGAGCCGCGACAGCGTCTTCGGTCTTGCCGTCCTGGAGTTCCAGTTCGGCGAGGAACCGATACATACGCGCGTCGTCGGGATGCTTGACACAGATGCGGCGCAGATATTCGCGAGCCTTTTCTGTGTCGTGCCGGGCGCGAGCCAGATCCGCCGACACGAGGAGAACGTCGGCTTCATCGGGGGCGAGGCGGCGCGCCACCGCCGCATCCTCTTCCGCGGCTTTCAGGCGTTCCTCCTGCTTTTCGGTTGAGGCGGTTGCCCGGCGATAGCGCGCTCGGGCCAGGTACGCCTGGAACGACTGCTTGTTCGCCTGCACCAGAGCGTCCATCGTCTCATCGGCGCGCTGGCGGCCGTTCCATTTTTCGCCCGGATTCCTCGCCTCTCGCTCGTGTTCGCGGAGCAACTCCGCCAGAAACGTGTAGCTATTGATTTGCTCCGGGGCCAGTCGGATGGCCTGTTGAAACGACTGCCGCGCGGCGCGGTAATTTCGACGCGCTAGCTGGCATTGGCCGAGTAGGTCTTCCAACTCGGCGTCTTTGGGCGGATCCTCGCGGAGTTGTCCCAGGTATTCCTCGGCATCGGCAAATCGTCCGATGGACATGGCCAGCTTTGCCAAGCGACGACGAACATCCGGCCGTTGAGGATCCTGCCGCAGCACCTTCTCCAGAACGAGAAAGGCGTTGAGCCGGTCGCGCGGCGATCTCGCCATGCGGTCGAGCAATTCGCCATAGTGGGTCAGCGCGTCCAGGTTGCCGGGCACATATCCCAGGTAACGGGATAGCTGGACGGAAGCCTCGTAAAGACGGCCTTCCTGTTCGGCCCGATCCGCCTGCTCCAGCAGAACGCCAGCGTTGCGCTTCACCTGAAAGGCGTGCAGGAAATGGACCCCCGTCCCGAACATCATCAGTCCGACGAGCAGACAGGTCAGAAATTTCAGGTTCAGCGTTCTTCGCATGGCTGTCGATACCTCGTCCGCTCCCTCTTCCGAAGGAGATTAAGATGTCGTGAAGGTGGCGAGCGGGTCGCATCAGCACCCCGAGAGAACGAAAGCTCGGGGCGCTGACGCGACCCCGCTCGCCGGGTTGTTAGGGTTGCCGCATTCGGCTTAGGCGGCCTGTTTGCGACGACGCAGCCAGGTAACCAGGCCGAAAAAGGGCACGGCGGTGAAAGCCGCGACCATGCTAGACGGCTCGGGGGTGGCCACGACGTTTCCATTATTCCCGGTGAACACGGTCCCCCCAGTCAGGGTGAGATCCACGCCGAACGTGAGCGAATAGGTGTTCCCGTTAGGAGAGAAACCATCAGGCGATACTCCACTGACGCTGAACCCGAGTGCAGGGCTGGTGGTAACCGGGATGGTAAGGGCAAGACCCGGACTACCGAAACCCGTTCCAAACAGCGTGTTCGTCGCATCAGCGAAGGCATTAGCACTACCGCTAACTTGGCCACCGGCTGCCACCGATCCAGAGACCGTGTCTGCCAATCCCAGGTTAGAGCCATTCGGTGACGTGAAACCCTGCGCACTCACACTCAGGTGTAAGGAGTGCGTGATACTACTGTCGTTGTTGGTAATGGTGAAGCTTCCTTGATTGGCAAGGGCACTGGTATTTCCGGGACTGTTACTGGTTCCACCCGCATAGGTAATGGTTAAATCGTTGAAACCAGCACCCGATCCCGTGGTTCCTGTCACCAGACTACCGTTGGAAGAACCTGATGCTCCAGAGGCACCGATACCACCTGAGAACATAACAGGTCCCTGGTTATTCGCAACGTCATACGTCACGACGGAACCACCATCCACCTGGAGTTGAAGCTCGATGTCGGCACGAACTGGGCTTACCGTGCCGAGCATGAGAACCGCACCGATGGCGGCCACACAGGGCAGCCATTTCGTGAAACGATACATACAGTTAATCTCCTCTCAAGTTGTCAAGGCGTAACACTTCTGGAGAACGCCGCGTTCTCCGAAACCATTTCTCGTCCGTCCTGTCCTGGACTAACAATTCGCCGGCAAAGTCGCCTCGCCGGAATGCGTGGTTGCGTGTCTTCACCTCCCTTCGAGACAAGAACTTTGCGTGACGGAACGATGAGAATGAAGGAAGTGCCTCTGTCCTGTTCCGATTCGCACACAAAGCTCGTTTAGCCGCGATGCGCAGGGGCACATAGGCTTCGCGCTCCTGCGCGTCGCGGCTAAACGAGAAATGGGTCGTTAACATTCTCATCTCGCTTCACACCTCGTTGAGCCCGTTTGAAGCGCGAGCGACCTGAAGAGGCACCGCCTCCGGTATTTGTTCCAGGCCATCGCTGGTGGGCACCAGGTCGAAGCGGGGCAGCGTGTCGAGGCGGTGGTTCAGTTGCTTGGCCACATCCACGGCGCGGCTGAAACGATATCTCGTCAGCAGCGCGGCCAACCGGCCGCGGGTGCGGCGGATGCCGACGTAAGTGCGGAAACGACTGAGGCGGCCCAGCGGTAGCCGCGCCTGGTCTGGATCGAACTCCCAGGGATGGAAGTACAGCGTCGCCACGGGCGAGCCGCAATCCCCTGCCGTCTGTCGCAAGGCCCATTGCGTCAACAACAGCGGGAACAGGCGGAAATAGCCGCCGCCGCCCATCGGTGTGTTGACGCCCAAGACACGCAGCGTCGCCGGAGGCAACTCAAGGAGGGTACGGCGAAAGCCGCGCGCTAGGAATGGTCCGCGCGGCGCGGCGGGAACCCCGTAGCGATCGTGCCGCACGGGATAGATCGACGAATCATAAATCATGTCCGCTTCGCTCAGGACATCCAAAGCCCAGGCCGTCTGCCGCATGATACTGAAAGTTGGCGCGCGGTAGCCGACCACCGCCTGCCCTGTCACTTGCTCCAAGGCATCCTTACCGCGGCGGAGGTCTTCGCGGAAGGTGGCGGGCGTGAAATGGTGAACGCGACTGTGGTCCCAGCCGTGGCTGGCCACTTCATGCCCGTCCCGATGGATGGCGCGGACAAGGGCGGGATTGTGGTGAGCGATCTGTCCCACGATGAAAAACGTCGCCTTATGTCCCGTTTCCGCCAGCTTATCCAGCAGCCAGCGGGTCGAAATGTCGAGGCGCTCGCTGTAATGGTCCTTGAGCGCGTCGGCCGTGGGAACGTCTTTAGCCGCCTCAATGCGGTAATGCTCCTCCACATCAAAACTCAGGATGACGCGGTCCAACTGGGGCTCCGCCTGCTCCGTCGGCGGAGCCGTTGCGGAACAAACTTCAGGCACCAGGGCTGATGCGGTCATTCGGAACCCTTCGTGGAGGAAACAGCGGCAAGTCGTTAAGGCTTGCACAATTAGCAAAAACGAGGCCGAGGGGGGATTTTTCGCCTTTTTCGTCCATTACGCTCCAAAGTGCCCATGTCCCTAGGTTTACGTCACCCAGAAAGAGCGCCTTTGACCAGCGGAGCCTCCGAGCCTCGACAATCTCCACGGCTCGCGCGCCAACGAGTGTCAACAGGTGTTAGCACCATTTTGGCGAGCCAGTTCCAGGCCGGACCCGGCGAGGAAGGAGGGCAGGTGCGGCGGGAACAGTCGGCCGCCCATTGTCGGCCGATCCGTTGCTTCCAACGCTGGTAGCCGCCCTCCCCGAGCAGCCGACGATGGAGGCCGAGAACGTGCAGCAACTGGCGATAGCTCGTGCCGATGTTCGTCCGCGATAAGGACGACGGTTCAAGGACAGCCGTGGCCAGAGGCTCCGGATGAAGGTAGAAGGAGCCAGACGAGACCAGACGAATCCATAAGTCGCCATTCTCAGCCGGCTCAAGCCCTGGGCTAAAGCGCTGCCCTTGGAGGGCGGTTCGTCGGACCATGACCGTACTGGTCCAAATGAGAGTCGAGGCCGCGAAGGCTTGTTCGCCTTCCAGGCAAAGCGTCTGACCGAACAGGTGAGCCAGCCGCGTGGGGACGACCGAACGAGACCCGCCCGGCATTTGCTCGAAATAGCGTGCCGCGCTCAGGACGAGGTGCGGATTTGCTTGGAGGACAGCGGCTTGACAATGGAGCTTATCGACCTCCCAGTAATCGTCGGCGTCCAAGAAGGCGATCCATTCCCCTCTTGTGCGCTCGATGCCCAGGTTACGAGCCGCCGCCGCGCCGCCGTTTTCCTTGCGGAGGAGTTGCACACGCTTGCCGTAGACTGCAAGGGGCTTGGCCAGGTCATCGGGGCTGCCGTCATCGATCACGAGGATCTCATCGGGTGGCCGGGTCTGGGCCAGGACGCTGTCCACGGCGCGGCGGATCGTCCGTGCCGCGCGGTAAGCCGGAATAACGACGCTGATGGAAAGGCGACTCATCCGCCTGGTCCCCCTTCTTTACACCGCGAATTCCGCAGGTGCGGAAGGTACGACCGCCGGCAGACTGCGGTAAGCGTTTTCAACCACCTCGGCGCTGGGCATCAGGAAGAGCTGCCGCAGTAGGCCAAAGGAAATGCCAATCATCTTGAAGGCGGTACCCAGGATGATGCGGCAGTCCAGCCAAAAACCTACTTGGCGGATGTAGTAAAGGTCATAAGCGAGCTTGCGGCGAACGCTGTCTACGTCGGTATCGGCGGCGAGTTGAACCTGGGCCAGACCGGTGACTCCCGGCCGGACCAGCAGGCGGTGGCGATAGTGGGGGATCGCTTGCTCCAAGCCGGGCACGAATTCAGGTCGCTCCGGGCGCGGACCGACCAGGCTCATCTCGCCACGGAGGACGTTCCAGAGTTGGGGTAGTTCATCGAGGTGGGTGCGGCGCAGAAGGCCGCCAACGCGCGTGATGCGAGGATCGGCTATCGTGGCCCACTTCGCTCCGTTCTTTTCGCAGTCGTGGGTCATCGTCCGAATCTTATAAATCGTGTAGGGCCGACCGTGCTGCCCCAGGCGGGTCTGCGTGTAAAAAGCCGGACCCCGCGAAGTCAGCTTGACTAGCAAGGCGGCGAGCAGAATTACCGGGCTGGTGACAACCAACAGGCAGGCGGCCGCCACGTAATCGAACACGGCCTTGCAGGATAGATACCAGCGAACGTCCGGGGATACCGGAGGCAGTGCGTGGATTCCTTTCCCGCCTCCATAAGCATTGGATTGATAAAGCATGGTCAGATACCTTGGATACGTGAAGCCATTCCCGTTAAGCGTTCGCGCTCTTTTGGCGACGTTGCCGGTCTCGGACGGGAAACCAAGAGATCACGGCTCGGAAAACAGAGTTTTTTGCAGTTCCGGCATGAGGACGTGCAGAAACGCCAGGGCCGGATCGTCCTCTAGAGGCTCTTCGCCACTAGCCATCTGGCGGATCACGTAAAGCTTGTACAGGACGGATTGCCGGAAGAAGGTCAAACGCGGATTTTCGGGTGCCGACCACGCTCCCTTGGCGCTCCAGGAATAAAAGATCCGCAGATGCTCCGGTACCGCCGCACGCACTTTCTGGAACCGGGTCGCCCAGAACTCTGCATCGGGCAGGGTCGGGCTTGTATAATGGGCCGGTTGCTCCATCAACTCATACCCCGTCGCACGGTAGCACACATCCGGCGTGTGGACGGACACCGGGCCTGGACGGCCACATACGAGCAAGAGCGTCACCCGGTCTCCCGTGCGGCGATTGACGTAGGGACGCACAAGATGGCCAGTAATATCGGCCGCCTCCACGTCGCGGGCATCAAGGGAGTCCTCCTGGCCATCCCAATCGCCCACGGTTATCGGCACGCTCTTCAATCGCGCGGCCGTTTGCTCGGGATCCTCTGAGATATTCCAGCGACCCGTCACCAAGCCGTGGCCGAACCCCGATAGGCCGATCGCCACGAACACCACCAGTATTGAGAAGAAACGCGACATCGAAAAACCTTCACTAGACTGAGGTTGCCGCGCTCGTCTGAGGACGAGCCGTATAAGGATACGAGGCGATGGCGTTGCCATCGCGCACGCCGTTGACGACGGCACCGAGAATGCGGATGCCGAGAGCCGTTATCCGCTGGGTGGCCGCGAGTACATTGGGCGTCCGGCTCACCTCACACAACAAAGAGAAAATCACCGCATCGGCGGACTGGCCGATGTGGAGGGCGTCAGCGACAGGCAGTACCGGCGACGAATCGACCACGATGAAGTCGAATTCCTGCTGCAGACGCGCGAAGATGACGCGCATCTGTCCCTGGGCGAGGATGGAGGAAACCTCGCTGTCCCACTGGCCGGCCGGAATCAGGGACAAGCCAGCCACCGTCGTCGGTCGCATCACCTCCGCGATTTCCGCCTCGCCATGTAACACTTCGCTCAGGCCGACCTCGTTTTCCACCGCGAACAGACGGTGGACCGTGGGGTTGCGAAGATCGCCATCAATGAGCAGCGTTTTCAGCCCGATGCGTGCCATGCTGGCGGCGAGGTGGCTGGCCAGGGACGTTTTGCCCTCTCCCGCCTCGGCGCTGGTGATCATGACGACCTGGATGGACTCCGAGCGCGCCTGATGCAACAACTGAGTTCGCATGGCATCGATGGACTCCGTCAGCAAAGTCTGTAGGTAAGGGTCCGGGGAGGCATTCGCCTTCAGCTGCCGTGGAGCCCGGCGGGTCGAATTGGGTAGAGAGCCGACAACCCGAAGGCCAAGCCCGCTAAAAATTTCCTCGGGCGAGTCGATACGCTCCGCGCGGGCCTCCCACCAGCCGATCGCTAGAAGTATCAACGCCAGCCCAACGACGCCAGCTCCGGCAGTCATGCCTATCTGCCGAGCCATACTCCGGGCATGGATAATCGTTGCCTCTTCGAGGATTTTGACGAGGCCCGGTGCCTCAAGTTCGACGCTGAGAGCCTGCTCTTCGCTGGAGATTTTTTTGGTGAGTTCTTCAATCTGGCTGGTGTCTTCGCGGAACGAGTCCAGCTTGATGCCATTCTTGGTCAGATCCTGGACGCGGGCCCGCAGCCGTTCCACCTCGGGTCCGAGCAATTTTTCATTCTCCTCCAAGCCGCCGATGCGTCCTTGGAGGAGGCCGACCTCGGACATCAGCTTGGCGTGTGCTTGCGCGCGGAGGTGCTGAATGCCTTCGCCGCGCCTCTTTTTCCGCTCGGCCGACAGCGACTCATTAATCTCCACCAATTTACGCCGGAATTGCTGCACCCGTGCGTCTTCTTCGCCGCGCTTTACGACCGCCAAGGTATCGTTGAGGATCACCTGTGTCGCCCGAACTTCTTCAAGAAGCTTCTTGATTGACGCTGCCTCATCGATCTGGGCGTTGACTAGAGCCTCCGAGAAGGGAGCGTCGGCAAGCTTCTTTTCTCGCGCCTGAAGGACGGCCAGTTCGAGACGGCTTTTCCGCAATTCGGCTTGGGTCTGGAGCAACTCGCGCTCCGCCATGGCAAGGTTCTGCTGCACGAAACTGAGGATCAGCGCTCGAGCGCCCGCGTTACGGCCGCCCGCCTTCTCCTCGATAGCCTTCTGAGCATCTCGGCCGGTGCGCAGCTGCTCCTCGTATTTCACCCGTAATTCGCGCAGTGTGTTCAGCCGTTCGCGCCTTTGGTTCTTTCCGTTCTCGATGATTTCGCGCAAGTAGGCCTTGCAGATGGCATCCACGAGGATGGATAACTCTTCGGGCTTGTCGCCGGTCATCATGATGCGCAAGACTTCCGGAGCGGTGGAGAAATCGACCTTGATCTCTTTTTCGAGCCATTCGATCGGCTCGACTTCCTTGGTCAACACACTCAATTGGGCGACCTTGGGGGTCCGGAGGGCGCTGTTGAGTACCAGACGGCTCTTGATCATGGCCACCTGGGTCCGCTGATGATCCTCAATGCGGGAAAACGCCTCTTGAGTGCGGAAGAGGAAGGGCCGGGTCGGGGGAACATAGAGCAAGGTGCGGGCGCTGTGTTTGGGCGGGGGCAGGAGGAACCAAACCGCCGTCGCGGCCGTAGCAGCGCACAACAGGCCGAGACTCAAGGCCAGCATCCATCGGCGACGCACTCCCTTGAGGAGCATCATCGCGGAGAAACGCGAGACAGGCGTCGTCGGTCCGGTTCGGGGTCCAGCGGGACGAGGAACGACAGTGCCGTGAGACGGCCTCGGCACGGAGGAAGGCACGAGCGGTTGGCCTGTATTTTGGGGTTTATCGGCATCGGAAGGAGGCATCATATTTCAATCACCTAGGCGTCATCACCTGAAGAGCCGCATCTGCCAGGTGTCTTGCAGGAGGAGAATGCTTGAACAAGGTAAAGGTCAAGTTCCTTTCATAGGGGCGAAATCGTCACGCAACTCATTTCGCCGTTCCCAAACCGCGCTTGCGGGATGGGCGCTTAACAGAGGAGGGGTTGACAAAACGGATCGTCTCCGGCGTCTCCGCCGGCCGCTCGACCAGAAGGCGGTCCAGGAGGCGAAGTTCGCCCCACAGCATCCCGAGAGCCAGGGGCATCATGAGCCAGCCCGCCAGATCGTGAAAGACGAGGTTGGCCCACCAACCGCCAACGGTGACATGAAGGAAGGCCGTTACGGTAATGCGGATCACATTAGCTGCTACTGCGATCGGAGCGGCGCTGGCCACAATGAGGCATTTATCGACAAGGTCTCGACGAACAAGGATGGCCACGGCCGTTGCCAGGGCGAAGAAAAGCAAGAGCATGCCCAGACCGCTACAGGCGGTGACAACACCGATACGAACCTCGTTCACGAGGATGACGTTGCCCTCCGAGAGGGCCGGGAAATCCAGGGTCTGAAGGGTGTAAGTCGCGACCTTGGTGGCAACAGCCTGCAAGGGTTGCGCTAGTCCTGTCTCCACCCGATAAGGAAGTGGAATCATGAAGGCGAGAAAGCCGATGGCCGGCCAGGACCAGCGGAAAGCGGGACGCCCTCCCAGCATCAAGGCACCCCCCGCGAGTAAGGGCAAAACCGACACGGCATCAAGCCAGACAATGTAGAACATCGTCCCCGCCAGACGCAGGCCCAGTCCCACGAGGAGTAGGACGATGCCTCCCCAACTCAGACAAGGCTTCGCTCCTGCCAGCTGGGTTCGCCGCCGCCACAGCAAGTAGATAGCAAACACCGGCACCAAGTAGCCATGCGAATACTGCGAGTCATGCGCCCACTTGTGCGCGATCTCCGAAAACGTCGGCCAGTATGCCCAGAGTACGCATCCCACCAAGGCTACAAGGAGCGGAAGCAAATCGGTTCGTATTCGAGAGGAGATAGTACTCAACGGCGATCCTATGTCCAAAGCTTAAAAACGAATAGGCGGGAGGAGGTGGCCCAACTCCGCGCAGTCCCTCTCCCGATCTTTCACGAGACGGAGCGTTTATATGAGATTAGAAGCAAAAGTCGTACCGGCGGAGAAAGCCTTACAGGCTGCCACTTCGATATTATCCGTAACTTAATGACATAACGACGATTAAGTTCACGATGACAGGATGAAAATTTTGTTTTGCAAGCGAAACGTCGTCTGCTCTGCTATGGCAACTGTTTACAGGAGGCTAACAGTGATAACCTTGGTTGACACCAAGAAGGGGACAAAGCCTAGCGGCGGGTCGTCGGCCAGAGGCTCGGGGGCGCCCCGCTACGCGTCGCGGCTATACAAGAACGTATTGCGCCCCCGAGCCTCTGGCCGAGATTATAAACCACCTTTCGGAACAATTCCAACTCTGCTTACGGTACGGTCTTCTCGACGCGCTTGCCGGTGAGGACATGGAGAATTTTCTGCCATCGACTTTGCCGTTCTTGCTGAAGGGCCGCTAACCGTTGTGACAACCAGGCATGAACATCGGCATTGGATCGAGCCGGAGGGGAGGAAGGGAAAGGTGCTGGTTCGGCAGACGCGCTTGAGTGGGGAGAGAGCGAGTGGGAGGGAGTTGGGAATGCAGGTGCCGCTGCTGGGGGAGTGATCGGCCCCGGCGAAGGGGCAGCCACGGTCTCGCGGGAGGGGACGAGCGTTTGCCGCGCGAGTTCCGTTGTCAAACCTTGGAGTTCCCGCGTCAGTTCGCGCAGCTGATTCACCTCTTGATGAACCAGCCGCATCTGGTCGTCGTGCAGGCCGCTGAACATGTGGACCATCATCGTCAGCGCCTGCTGAAACTGATCGAACATTTGCTGTTGCATCAGCGAAAATTGCGCGATGAAGGGCATCAACAGCGACTCGTTCGCCCCGCCGCCTCCGGTGGGAACCACGGACGAAAGCAGACTGCCGAGTTCCGCCGGGAGTGTCTCCGCGAAGGTCGGCGAGGGAACAATCGAGGTCGCCGGCGGCGGGCCGTTCGCCTCCATTGATGCCGGAGAGAAATTGGAAAATGTTTTCGATTCGGGCACCCCCGGAGCGTAAACGCGGATACGGAACTGGCCGATGCGCAACTCGTCGGCGTCCTCAAGGAGCGCCCAACGCACCGCCGTCCCGTTGACGTGCAGCCCCTCTCGACCTCGTAAATCGATCGCCCACAGGCCGGCGGCGGTGGACAGCAGAGCGCAATGAGTCCGCGATACCAGCGGGCTGCGCAGCCGTATTTTACAGCACGAAGCACGGCCCACGAGGGTCAACGGGCGGTCCACCATCCATAGCGATGGCTTCGCGGTTCCCTCCACAAAATCAAGCCGCACACGCGGTAACGACAAGAGATCGTAGGCATCACCGCTGAACGGATTGGCGAGGGAGGATAGCCCGGCCTTGTCCGGCAGACATCCGCCCAGCAGACGAAGGTGAAAAGGGCCAATGCCGAGAGGCCGGTCGCTGTCCAACCGGCCCGTCGATTGCCGGCCTTCTCTCCCGTGCGTGCCCTCACGGCTGTCAAGATCCGCCCACCAGAGACGGCCATTCACCACTTGCAGATAAGTATGGCGAAGACTGACGCGGGCATCTTTTAGCGACAAATCGGCGTGTTCATCGCGACCGACCAGGGCAAAAGGCAGCGGAAGCGTGATGCATATCGTCGCGCGCCGATCCGGGTGTTCGACCTCGAACTGGAGTGGGCCCAAGGCTCCGCATGATTGCAGGAACTGATCCGGAGAGGATTGCTTCACGATGCGCGTTCTCAAAATACCCCATTCTGAGCCGCTTGCGGCTAGCGCTAAGTCGCAAGCGGCTTTACAGAATTTATCGACCACCCATCATACCCATGCCACCCATGCCCATGCCGCCCATGCCCATACTCCCCATACCCATACCACCCATGCCCATGCCACCCATACCCATGCTGCCCATTCCACTCGAACCCATACCCATGCCGCTTGAACCCATGCCACCCATGCCCATACCACTCGAACCCATGCCTCCCATGCTCATGCGCATCATATTCGAGTTCATGCGTTGCATGGGGTAGTAATGGGAGTAGTTCCCGAACATAACGGGATGACCGGTCGTGGTGCCGAGCGTGCTGCCCGCGGCCATTGCTTGACCCATGCTGTTTTGCTGCATCTGTAGTTGGTTGATGGCGTTATCGAACGCCAGTTGCGGCTGGACGATGTTGAAGAAATTGATGGCTGCGGGAGCGCCGCCGCGTAAGATGTTGATGTAGGGACTGATGGGAGGCTGGTACGGTCCAGCCATCTGCGCACGAGCTTGGGAATTCATGCCGGCCATAAGCAGCCCCAGAATCGCCATCGAGACTCGCCATGTGTGCCTCATCGTCGCGATCTCCCCTTGTTGAAAAACCTTCGGCCCTTGAAAGACCATCTCTCCGCTATTGCATTCCTCTTGTCATTTCCCGTGGGTCGCCTCGCTTTAAGAGGGCAAACCGAATGCCACTTCTGGAAAGGTGGGCGCGACAGCTGCCCCTCCTCCAGTTTACACCCTCTCTGGTGATCTGGCTAACGAAAACCGCCTAAGCCGCCAGCGCCTGATCCCGTTCCCTTCCCCACTTGCCCGACGCTGGAAGCCGTCGCCGCCCCCAGCAATGTGAAGCCGAATACACGCTCGATGGGAGCGAAGAACTGATTCAGCCGGTTGTTGGCTCGCATCAACGGGTTGGACTGCACGTAGAGCCGATCTCCGGGCAAAAGTTGATAGTTCGTCGCGGGGGAACCACCCTGGGTGAGAGCAGGCCAATTGATGGGGAACATCTGCATGTCATTGGGATCCTTCCCGTTGGGACGCGCCAACCAGAGGTGTTTATTCGAGGACATGTACATCGTCCCGAACATCTGGCTAATGGCATCGAGTACCGTGTCTCGTCCGGTGATCGGCAGGCGCATGATGGTCTGGCCAAAGCCGGCTCGATCCACGACGATGTAATACCACTTGCTGTTATAGGCGTACACGTCGAGGGAAATCTCGGGTGCCAGCAAGGATTTACCGAGGTGTTCCTCGATCGCCTTTCGCGCCTGGTCTATCGTCATGCCCGTGACGTAAGCGCTGCCGTAGACGCCCAGGCCAATCGTTCCGTCCATGCGCACGATATGATCGCCTTGAATCTGCTGCATGCCGCGCGATTGCGCCAGCGATACCTGGACGCGCGTCTTTTTCAGCGTTTTCAGCAGATGGTCCTGGATCGCTTTTTGCGCCTCCTCGATCGTCATGCCGGCCACGCGAACGGTCCCATAGGCCAGGCCGAGATTGACGTTGCCATCCGGTTCGATCCCATAAGCTCCACGGATGGGCAGGTCCGGCAGTGTTTGGTCCGCCTGGATATACAGCGCATCAAGCGGTTGGACGCGGTAGGGCGGCTTGGGCACGATATTCGTCGCCCGGATAATGAGGATATCAGGGGGTTCAATTATGTAGGGGGGTAGCGTGGTCATCCGCAATTCGCGGGGGATGGGGACATCGTGCGAGACGGAAGCATCACCCATTACGCAGCCGCTGATACCCGCGCAGATCACCCAAGCCAGGTAGCGAGCGAGAACTTTGCTTCCTTGCCATCGTTCGTGCTTCATCGGGCCCTCGGCTTGAATCGTGATCGCGAGAATGTCCCTTGGTGCAACGAGCGCACCGTGGAGGTAGGATCTTCCAGGCAGGGAAAAAATGCCTTGTCAAGAGGAATTATCGACACATTCGTTAGCAAGCTTGAGATTTGGCCAGTCCGCGATATTGATTCAATCCGAACACCCGTACCGCGCGATTTTGCGTTTCGCGCGAAACGCAAAATCGCGCGAAACGCCAAGCCGCGCACGGTGGAAATTATTCGCGTAGGAGAGGAAACGCTATCATGGAGCGGGGGGATCCGGCGTCTGAAGGCTGACTTCCTTTAGCGCGAGGCGGAGGCTCTCCCATAGCTCCGGCGGCACGGGGGCCGCCGGGAGTTGGCGGGCGAGACGGATGACGGATCGGTAGCTGTCGGCGAAGGCGACACAGAGCGGGCAGTTCTTGAGATGATCCTCGATCAACTCGCGGTATTCAGCCGGCAACTCTTCGCCGACGAAATCGACGAAGAGCCGGGTCACGGTACGACAACCCACCACGGCGGCCCCCTCCTTAGAAATGCGGGGTGAGAACCTCACGCATCATCAGACGAGCGCGGTGCAGTCGGCTCTTGACGGCCGGCACTTCCAGACTCAGCAGTTCTCCGATCGCGGCGTTGGGCATGTCCTCGACATCGGCCAGCACGTACACATCGCGGTAGATATTCGGCAGCCGAGCGATGGCGTTCTCGATCAATTCTTGCGTTTCCCGATCCATCACCTGTTTCTCGGGGGCATTCCGAGGAGACACGGCGGCGCAGGCCCGTTCGTGTTCCGGGAGAACATCCAGCCGCGTGTTCACCTGACGCTCTCGACGGCGAGACTGTTTGCGTCGATGCAGGAGGGCGGCGTTGACGGTGACGCGGTTGAGCCAGGTCGTGAGAGCCGCCTCGCCGCGGAAGGTGTCGAGCTTGCGGATGACCTGGAGCAGGACTTCCTGGGTGACATCCTCGGCATCGGCATCGTTGTCGAGCATACGACGAGCGAGGTTGTAAACCCGCGGCGCGTAGGCATAGAAGATCTCCTCCGCCGTGGTGGGGAGGGAGGCCTCTTCCGCCGTCCAAGCAGCCGCTTCCGAGTGATCGACGCAATTGGACCAGTAGTCGAGAAGCATCATCGGTGTTGTTCCTCAACGTGCTTAGGGGACGAGCTGCGTCCCTCGAACTATAGGGTGTGATTCAGCAACGCGGACGTTGAGAGGCTGCGGCGAGCAAGCACGCCGGCAGTCCCTCGCGCTTTAGCGGGGTTTCAGGGAGAGAATGCAATAGGGGACGACTCAGCGCGACCGCGTCGCTCACGGACAGCCGCCACAGGAGAGAACAACGGGGATCAAGAAGTTATCGAGAAAGGGGGGCGCTTGGAAGGAAAGGGGGGGCATGGTGGGTCCTCGTGTCTTCATCAGGGTGGGTTCGTCGTGGTGCCTCGCGCCGCAAGATTCGAGTAATGCAGGACATCAACGTCCTGGCCGTGGGATGGTGGGGAGGTCGTTAACCTCCAAGCCATCGCATCGGCTCATTGACATATCTCAACTCTTCCGTTTCTATGCCTTTTTATAATTGCAAAGAGTATGCCACTTTCTTTCCAATTCAGAAAAATTATCGCATTTGCGACACAAGTTGTTTTGTATTTGATATTTATGTTCGAGATTATCGAAAATAACGGACGTGAAAACTCAGCCGCAAAATGTTAACATTCGGAAACACAGCTTAACATTGGGACGAAATGTTTCCGTTTGTTAACATGAATCGCACCGAGAGAAGGGGGCGGGGACCGGAAAGGCTGGATCGCGCTATCGCCGGACGGCGATCCGGATCGAGGGGGAATCAACGGGGAGAATCTTGTTTTTCCGGGAGACGCGGTTGGTATCCCGGTAGGACGAGCAGACGTTTACGGAAAGCGTCCTCTTTTCGGAGGAACCGCTCGTCCGAGATCGAGCCATATTCGCCAACGAACTCCTCACGTGTGAGGCCAACTGGCTTGGCAGCGGGGGCGAGGGTGTAGTCGGCGACGCGGAACGAAGTGGCCAATTCGGGAAACAGGCCCGGCGAGGTGTCGAGTTGGAGGGCGAACGTGATGCCCGCCAGGTTCGCGGCCAAGTCATCAAAGCGCAAACGGTCTTCGTTCTGGATACGCAGTAATTCCTCAAGGATAAGACCGGCGGAAACGCGCTGCTCCTCGGCTAGCGCACTCAGGGCGGCCGAGACCACGAAATACTGGGCCATCCGTGTCTGGCCGTGCATGGTCGGCTCGCCAAGCACCTGGAGCCGATGCGCGCGTTGCGTTTCGGTTTCGATTTTCTCCCAGGCAACGCCGCGAAGGGACATGGCGCGGAGCAGCGAGGAGCGATCGAGAGCGACGGCCAGACCGAGCAGGTAAGCGGGCACGGCCTGCTCCGCCGGCAGGCGTTGGCTCGCCGCAGCGGCGACCTGGAAATAATAAGCGGTCAGCGCGTCGCCCGTTCGGCGCGAAGGTTCTCCTGGGGCGACACGATCCCGCGCCGGCAGTCGTTCGTTTCGTTCGGCCGCCAAGACCACCGCCGTAACCACCTTCCGCGCCCCGTCCACTGCGGCGTTCGGCGGTTCGCGCGTGGCCAGAGTCTCGGCGGGAGTCCCTCCCAGCAGGCGGATGGATTCCGAAGCCGCCGGATCGTCCGCCGACAACTGGCTGAGGGTCGAGAAAATCTCCAGCAGGCGTTTGCGCGTCTCGGGAGTTAACTCCCCAAGGCTCCGTACAGGTCGGCGCGCGAATTCCTCGGCGACCAGATTGAGGGCCAGGGTGTTGAGAGGATCAAAGCCGATCCGAAAGGAGACATGATTGGCTCGACCATCGCCCAGTTTGGCACGCATGACCGAGTCCGCTTCCGGACTGTGACAGGCGCCGAGGAAATGTCCTAATTCGTGCAGGAGAATCTCCAGACGATCGAGTTCGCTGCGGACGCTCCATTCGCGGATGAGGATGTGCGTGCCCAAAGGCGCCGGTGTGGCGCCGAGCAGCCGGTCTTCTTTCTTGGCGGCGAGCAGGCCGGTGAAACCGATGACCAGACGAGCCGGCTTGACGGCGACCTTGCCCTGGAAATCTTCAAGCAACTCGGGCAGCGTCGTGAGTTGACGATCCGACTCCCAGGTGCCTACCTCGGTCACTTCCAATTGGATTCGACAGTGCCGCTCCAGGATGGCCGACGCCGCTTCGATCCGCTTGCGAAGCCGTTCTTCCCATACCCTTCGCACGGTAGGCTCGGCCTGATCCACCAGAATCTTGACGGGGATCTTGGCGAGAACGCGCCGCGGAGCTGCGGCGGGTGCCGCCGGCTTCTCCGACTCCTTGTTGGCAGTCGGCCGCGCGGGTTGTCCCCAATCGCGCGTGAAACCGATTCGCTTCAACTCCAACTTTCGGGGAGAATGAACAAAGCAATAGATCGTGTTGCCCTTCAGTTCATAAGGACGTGGCTCACTGCTAATCGACAGCGTGACGACGACGCCTGGAGTCACGGGGATGGCAAGGACTTCGCTCGCCGAAAGCGTGCGGTCGCGCGCTTGTCCCGGCGCGGTGCTAACCGTGAAACGAACCGCGCGATCCGTTTTGTTGGCCACAACGACGACGGCGGCGCGTGCGCAATCAGGAACATGACCTATGCAGGCAACCAGCGTCAGAGTAATAACGGTGAACGTGTTTTTCATGAGCGGATCTCACTTTGGCCAAACCGCTCCTATACTATACACAGTTGGCGATGCCTGTTGGCATAAATAATGCTATTTTTCATCGAGTATATGAGCATTAGAGGCGCTAACAGAATGAATGGCCAGCCCGCAGCGCCAGCAAGGGAACCCTTGCTGGCGCTGCGGGCTGGCAAAAATGTTAGAGCCGCTAAGCCGCAAGCGGCTTATTCTACACCTTGAGTTTCCCCGTGTGCAGCCAAACCGCCTCATCTCCTGCCGCCGCCCCTCTCTCACCGCTCTGGCTCCGCTGGATCGTCCTCGCCGGACTGCTCCTCGGCGAAGTGCTGCTTCTCACGCTCCGCTTTGACAGCGGCACGATGCTCGGACAAAGCGGCTGGTGGGCGGCGTTGCTTCGGCAGTCGTCCTTGCTGTTGCAGACGGCCATCGCCGCGTTCGCGGCGACGCTGCTGCTGGGCGGCGTCGCGCTCTGGGACGAATGGCGGGTGGTGTCCGCGCAGCCCTTCTCGTTCCGCCGCGCTGGGATCGCTCTGCTCGTCCACCTGGTCATCTTCGCTGCGTTCGCCGGCGTAACGGCGGTGCTGCTGGAAGGAAACGCCAACGTCCTGCCGAAATCCGTCTGGACCCTCCTATGGTTGGCGCTCGGACTGGCGACTCTTGGCTCATGGAGTCTGACTGTCCTGCCGGCCTCTCTTTGGTTTCGGCTGATTCGGCGCATTCGCTTCGCCTTGCTGGCTGGACTCGGCGTTGGCGTCCTCGCCTGCGGTGCCGGTCTGCTCTTGCGGCGCTGCTGGCTGCCGCTCGCCGAAGGAACCTTGTGGACCGTTCACTTCCTGCTCCGCCTGATGTATAGCGACGTTATCTGCCAGCCGGTCGAGCGCGTGGTGGGTACGTCCACCTTCGCGGTCGAGATTGCCCCGCAGTGTTCCGGCTACGAGGGCATGGGACTGCTTTCCGTTTTCGTGGCGGTGTATTTGTGGCTGTTTCGCCGCGATTTGCGCTTCCCGCAGGCGTTGCTGTTGTGGCCGGTCGGCGTGGCCATCTTGTGGCTGGCCAACTCACTGCGCATCGCCGGCTTGATCGTCATCGGCACGGCGGGTTGGCCGGAGGTGGCGCTGGGCGGATTTCATTCGCAAGCGGGTTGGCTGGCCTTCAACGCCGTGGCTCTGGGATTGGCTTTCATCGCCCGACGCATGCGCTTTTTCGCCATCGAACCCGTGAGCGCGCCCGCGACGCCGGAGGTTCATCCCATCACGGCTTACCTGGCTCCGTTTCTCGTCATCCTGGCGACGACGATGATTACGGGAGCGTTCACGAATGGCTTTGACGTATTCTATCCGCTGCGTGTTTTGACGGCGGCGGCCGTGCTGTGGTTGTATCGCCGCGCTTATGGGGAGCTGCGCTGGTCGTGGTCGTGGCAGCCGTTCGCGTTGGGAATCGTCGTATTTCTGCTGTGGATCGCGCTGGTTCCTTCCGGGATCGGCAAACCATCGGCCTTGCGCGACGGGCTGGCGCGTCTGTCGCCGGGCTGGGCGATCGCTTGGCTGATTGTTCGCGTGCTGGGGGCGACGATCACTGTCCCGCTCGCCGAGGAGTTGGCTTTTCGCGGCTATCTGCTGCGGCGTTTGCAGTCGGCCGAGTGGGATAAGGTGCCGCCGGGCCGCTTCTCGTGGTTTTCGCTGTTGGTGTCATCGCTTTTGTTCGGCGTGCTGCATGGCTCCTGGCTGGCGGGAACGCTGGCGGGCGTGGCCTATGCTGTCGCCGTCTATCGTCGTGGCAAACTCATGGATGCGGTGCTGGCACACGCTACGACCAACGCTCTGTTGGCTGGCTATGTGCTGGCTACCGGATCATGGGCTTTGTGGTAGGAAATGTAAACAATCCGAGCCGCGACCGTTAGGGAGCGCTGAAGACAGCGCTCCCTAACGGTCGCGGCTCGGTTTTGTCTGCTAGCGCTCCTTAACGGTCACGGCTCGGCTTTGTTTGCTAAATGTCCCCCTTCGTGTTGATGCCGTTGAGTACGTTGTTGAGTTCGCTGGTCAACGTCTGGTTGCCGTTGAAGAAGGTACCCGCCGCGGCGTTGAAATTCGCGTCCACGATGTCGAGGATCTGATAGACCGTGAGCGACGTGTAGTTACTCACCGGATTGGTAGGCGTACTGAAGGCGGCACCGTTTCTACCAATGTTGTACGTCAGCGTAGTGTTGGTGTTGTTCACGTTGAAGCCGTACCTCGACGCCAAATTGCCATCAGACGAAGTTCCGCTCAGGGCCGAGTTGTCGGCATAGAGACCGAGGGCGACGGCGAAGGCTTGGACGTAGGTATTCTTGGTGACACCGCTGGGCGTCCAGAGAGACTTGTAGACGGTGGCGACCTGGGCGTTGGTCATCCCGGCGAGGCTGCCGCTGAGGTAGGCGTTGGCAGAGCCGAACAGGTCGGGGAAGTTGCTCGCCAGCCAGGTGCCCAGGGCCGTCGAGGTGGAACTGCCGTTGAAACTATTGATGACGGCTTGACCGTTCCTGTTTTGCCAGAAGCCGATGGTGGCGAAATCGCCTCCGCAGACCGCGACAGGGTAGAAGTCGTCGAAGTTCTCGCCGGTGACGTTGCCGCCGCTTTGCGCGATGACGGTGTAACCGCCGCAACCGCCGGTCTGGGTCGCGCCAGGAGGAACCACTTCCTGCACGTAGTAAGTTCCCGGCCCCAGGTTGCTGAAGCTGTAGGTGCCATCGACAGCCGTCATGGTTGTGGCGATGAGGGTATTGACGCCGTTCGTGACTTGATACAGGTTGATGGTCACGCCGCCCAGCCTTGTATCGTCGCAGGAGAAGCCGTCGCCGGTGAGATCGTTGTACTTGATACCGCTGATGGTGATGTTCTGGAAGGGAGCGATTTTCACCTGCTCGCTTGGGTCGTTGAGATCCTGGGCACCGTTGTTGTTGGCGTCGCCGGAGGTGTAGACGGCGTTCCACTGGTAAGTGCCCGTCGCGTTCGTCGGCAGGATATAGCCGGTCGGCGTCGTGTAGCTGCCGTTGCCAGTGACAGTCGCGTATTCCGTGTCCACCGTATTACCGTTGGGATCGACCAAGGTGAAGGTGATGGTGCCGGTCGGGTTGTAGCCGCCCGTCAGCACGGCCGTATCCGTCAGGGTCTGCGTCGGCGCGGGAATCAGCGGCGTTGAAGAATTCAGGGACGAGGGATTGGGAGCCGTGGTGCCGCCGTTATCGCCCGAAAGGAAGCGATTCTGAGCATGATAGAGGATGTTGGCGCTATCCGGCCCATAGGCGTTGTTGTTTTGGTTCGGCTCCAACTGATCGATCGCCTGGCCACAGATGAAGTCGATCTGGTAATCGCTGTTCGGGATTTTGACCGTCAGCGAATGGGTTCCTGGCGTGAATATCCCGGTGGCCACCTGATAGATCTCCTGCTGGTAAGCATTGGAGTCACTCCAGGAGGATCCCGGCGCTACATAGCTCACCAAAGTGAGTTGGTCGTTCATTCCCGCCGGCACGGTGAACGTGACCGTCACCGTGTCTCCCTGTTGCGTGTTGCCGGCAAGGTCCGTCACCGTCTGAGAGAGGCCGCTCGGGGTGGTCACCTTGAAGGAGACGTTCGTAGGCGCGCACGTTGGGATCTGATAGTCGTCGAAGTTGTAGCCGGCATAGCTTAAGCCGTTGGCGGTGGCGATCGTGTAATAGGTGGTTCCGGCGCTGCCGTTCGGCCCGCCGCCCGTTTGTAGAATCCCCGTCGGCTGCACCGCTTCTTGTACGTAATAGGTGGTGTTCGCCGCCAACCCGGTGAAGCTGTAGGCACCATTGATCCCGGTCGTCGTCGAGGCGACCAACGTATCCTCGCCGCTGCCGGTTTGCAATCCCGCAGCGCTATTCGATTCCTGATACAGATTGATGGTCACACCGCTCAACCCGGTATCGTCGGAGGAGAAGCCGTTGCCGGTGAGGTCTTGGTATTTGGTCCCGCTGATGATACCGCCAGGCGTCGTGGTGATGGTCGGCCTGGCGGCGCTGACGATCTCCGTCTCGTTCTGGCCGTTGTCGCTGGCACCGCTGTTCTTGGTGTCGCCGCTGTAACGGGCCGACCATACATAGCTGCCCGTCGCCGTCGGCACGTAGCCGTAGGGCGTCGTGTAGCTGTTGTCGCCGTTGACGTTCACGCTCTCGGTGTCCACCACGGTATTGCCCGGACCTGTCAGCGTGAAGATGATAGTACCGGTGGGACCGTAGCCGCCCGACAGCGTGGCCGTATCGGTCAGCTTGCCGCCGCTGCCGATGACAACCGGGTTGCCGGCGAGGGTAACGATGTTGGGGCTAGCCTTGACGGTGGCGACTTGCTCAGCCGATCCGCCCTGGTCGATGGCTCCGTTGTTGAGGGAGTCGCCGGCATAGGAGACGGTCCAGGTGTAGGTACCGACCTGGGTGGCCACATTCGTGTTGGATGTCGTGTAGGTGTTGTCGCCGTTGGCCGTGATCGTCTCGCTGTCCGCCACGCTGCCGTCTGGCGCGGTCAGCGTGAAGGTGATTGTGCCGGTGGGATTGTCGCCGCCCGACAGCACCGCCGAGTCCTCCGGTATGGCGCTGCCCACCACGTTGCCGATGCTGGCTGCAAACGAAGCCATCGTCACTACCGTTGGGCTGGCCTTGACGGTAATGAGCGACTCGTTGTTGCCGTTGTCGATGGCTCCATTGTTGAGAGAGTCACCGGAGTAGCTGGCGTGCCAGGTGTAAGTACCGACCTGGGTGGCCGTCACCGTCAGAGAACTGTAGGTGCTGTTGCCGCTGACCGTGACCGCCGAGCCAACCGGGATGGTCGTGCCGTCGGGCTGGGTCAAGGTGAAGGTGATGGTGCCAGCGGGGTTGTCGCCGCCGGTGACAGTGGCCGAATCGCTGAGGACCGCTGTACCGACCACGCCGCCGGCTGTCTCCGTCGCCTGGGTGCTGACAGCTGGGCTGGCCTTGACGGTGGTGATGGACTCGTTGTTGCCATTGTCGATGGCTCCGTTGTTGAGGGAGTCGCCGGAGTAGCTGGCGTGCCAGGTGTAGGTGCCCACCTGCGTGGCCAGAACTGTCGGAGCGTTGTAAATGCTGTTGCCGTTGACCGTGACCGCCGAGCCAACCGTGATGGTCGTGCCGTCGGGCTGGGTCAGCGTAAAGGTGATGGTGCCGGTGGGGTTGTCGCCATCCGCGATGGTGGCCGAATCGCTGAGGATGGCGTTACCGACCACGCCGTCGGCTGTCTCCGATGCCTGGGTACTGATCGTCGGGCTGGCCTTGGGCGTGTTGGAGAAGTTCAAACTCCCCGGAGCAATCATCCCTTGCATGCCCCCAAAGGGGGCATTGAGGTTAGCAGTCGGCGCGAGGAAGATCGCCTGCCCGCTATGACCCACCACGACTGCGTCACTCAGATAGGTTTGAGCTTGCGCGACGACGGCGTTATAGGTGTCTTGGGAGATGTCCGGATCATTTGTAGTACTCCAGGATTCCAAATAGAACGGGTTCGTTGATGACTGGAAATCCGGAGACGTATTGTATTCGAGCGTCCAGATGGCGACCTGGAGGGCGGCCGCATCAACACTCGTGAGGCGGGTTATGCCATACGTATTATAGAGGTAGTCGATCTTTCCGGCGCTGGCGTTTTGCGGATTTGGCCCCAGCCCGTTTAGGTTGGTCTGCGGCTGAACGGAGAAGACATTTGATCCACTCTGTAGAAAGTCCGCCTCGTTCAGATCAATACAAAAGGTGTTAAACGATGGTCCATTGTTGGCCGACGCGATGAATTGCCCAACGTATATGTCGTGTGTGTCCTGCACTGGGGTTCCAGTGATCTCGAAAGACAATATCTCGGTAGAGGCGTATTGCGTGTTTGTGCAATTTGCGATGTCGTCTTGGGTAATTTGCACACTTTCGTATCCATTCGTCATATTAGTGGTGGATTGTTGCGCGAATTGACTTGCATTAATCGTGAGCGTGAGAGACGATGGAATCGTGACCTGAACCGTACTGGGATTGATTGGGACGATAGATTCCACCGGGGACTGGACGATCTCAGTAGCATCGTTCACATACCCCAGAGGAGGGGTCTCGATGAGCTGATAGGTGCCCGCTTCCAGTCCCGTAAACAGGTAACTACCGGCAGGCCCGTTGGCCCCAGTAGTCGCGGGCGTTCCGATGGAGACGAAGGAGCCGCCGGTCTGCTGCTGTTGCAACTGAACAATCGCTCCTGACAGGGGCGTCTGGTCCGTGTCGTTGAGTACCATTCCCTGGAGAAATCCGCTGCCGCTCAGCAGACGCCGGTCCTCAAGCACCTCCAGAAAAGGCTTGAAGAACGAAGCACGCCGCCCCGAAGGAAGCCGATTTTTCTTACCTTTGAACCAGCGTAGCATGGGCCTATACCTTTCAGTTAAAGAGTATTTTTCTCGTTCCTCTCCGACAGACAATCAAACGGTTGCCGGCTATCCAAGCCGTGGTGTTTGGCATTCGGTTCCGTGGGGTATTGTGGAGAGCAGCTGGCCATACGGGAGTCTACTTGCTCCCTTACCATTAAGAAGCGCCCGACCCAGCCCTCCCGGTAGTGGGTGCGCTGGGCCGGGTTACCACCTCAACGTGAGCGCCTGCGGAAGCGATCTGCCATAAGCAGAACGCCACCACCAAGGAGTGTCAGGGCCGCCTTGATCGAGCCCGGATCAATTTCCGGGACGGGGGAGGGGGCCTGTAAACCCCTGGCCAGAGCCGCCCCGCCACAAGCCATCATCACCAGTGCCAGACCGCACACCATCCGCATCGCGCGGAAGGCGGTGGGTGCTAGCCCCACTGTCCTTTGCCAAATCTTCACATTGTCTCCTTTCATCGCTGAATGGAGGGAGGAGGGAACGAGACACGTTGCACGTTGATCTTTCGCAAAAGCCGGGTCGATCATGCCCGACTCGGTGTCGCAGTTCGTTGGGTTGGCTTATCCGATTATCTTCTCTCGCTGACTCATCTCTTCCACGGAGGACAAGGGAATCAGCAGTCCAACATCTGTTGCAAGGAAGGCAGGGCGATCCAATTGAGATCGCTTTCGTCGTCCGCTCGCTTCGGAGGTTTGCGGAGAACGGATGCTAACGCCATATTCTGCCGAATGCACATTGCCAAGCAAATCAGGTGCCAATGTATGCCTAAAGATGCATGGTCTTAATTGGTAAAGGTTTGAGGTAATTCTTGCAGGAGATGCATCGACCAGAGACAGCATTGTGTCAACTTTGGCTAATACTTTGCCTTACATGGCGCTAACGAAGGGATACACGTCGGTAGATTCAAGTGCCAAACGTCGCGTGGCATCGCTGGTGCGGCAGTTTCACGCTGGGAAGCGAAAAGAGTTGTGGGGCGTTCGTCACAGTCTTCTATTGGAATCCAGCGAGACCCCTCTCTTGACAGTAATCCGTGAACTATTATCCTGACATCCGTTGCCGCATTCGGGAAATGCAGGTGAGGATGCAAGTCCTTTGCCATTTCCGACCCAACGGTAGAGGGCATGCCGTCGGAGAGCGGGCCATGAAGATCCACGCCAAACGCTGTCTGGCCGGCCTCGGCGTCTTCTTGCTGATTGCGATCGGCGTCTTGATCGTACTCGAATGGAATCGGCGTCGCCAGGTGGCGGCGGCGGGGCCGCAGACCCTGGAAGGGGCCGGCACCACGGTTGAGGCGATGGATATTCAGGAGCAATTCCGCAGCCCTGCGGAATTCGCCAAGCTGTGCGCCGACGTTCAGGAACACGCGGATGCCCTGCAACAACGCTTCCTCCGGGCAACACATACACGCAAGACACGAACCACACGCTACGACTCCAAGGGTCAGCCGGAAGCCATCGCGGAGACCACCTATCGCGTCCACTTCAACGAGGGCGTGGAACAAAAACAACAGATCGAACGGCGTCAACTGTTGGGAAAACAATCCTTTTTAGATCCCGATGGTATTAAAATTGAGCAAGCGGATTTGCAATTGATTCCGCCTTTCTCGAAGGATGCGCCCGAAGGACTGTACGGTTATCGATTGGAAGGGGTCGAGGAACTGCAAGGACGCCGTTTGCTGCGAATTCATTTCGAGCCAGCCACGCCCGTGGAACGCTCCTTCAAGGGTTCGGCGTGGATCGACCCGGTCACGCGCGAACTGGTCCGTACCTTGTCTTCGCCGGTGAAGCCGCGCTTGCGGGTCGATCGCTTCGAGATGATGCTCGATTATGGTCCCTCGGAAAACGGTTGCAATCAAGTCCGCCGCCTGACCATCGAGACGGCCGGAGGATTTGCTCTCTTCACCTGGCATTTCCGCACCGAAACCGAGTTAAGCGACTATAAGTAGCTGTAACCGCATGCGGTAGGTCCCACCTGCCGGGTGGAACCTGGGCAAGAGGTCCAATGAATTGCCAGCCCGCAGCGCCAGCAAGGGACACTCCCTTGCTGGCGCTGCGGGCTGGCAAAAAGGTTAGTGCCCTAAGGGATCTTCAACGTGATGTAACTCGCCGATGTGTTCCGAAGCCACGCGGCCCTCGGAGAACAATCGTATGCACGCGCTACTCGTCTCCGCAGGAACCTACGGCAATATGCTCCCCTTTCTTGGGCTGGGCAAGGCTCTGCGTGCGCGCGGCCACGAGGTAACGCTGATCGGCAGCGGCTATTGCCGGAAACTGGCGCAGCGCGAGGATCTCGGCTTTGTGGATGTGGATGATCCGGAAGATCGCCATGACATGAAACCCGGCGAGACCTCGCCAGGGAAATGGCGGTTCTTGCGGATTCTCAAGAATCGTGCCCTTCGGCAGATGCCGCGCATTTACCGTTTTCTCGCGGATCGTTACGTGCCTGGCCAGACTGTCGTCGCGGCACCAGGCTGGCTGTTCGGCGCACGCCTTGCCCAGGAGAAACTCGGCCTGCCGTTGGCGACGATCCAGTTACAGCCGCTGTTGTTCCCCAGGGTTCACGGTGGAACGCGCTGGGGACTGCGTCTGCTGAATAAGCTGATCGATCGAGCGATGGATCGCCGGCTGAGACCGAGTATCGACGCCTTTCGCGCGGAAATCGGCTTGCCTCCGCTGGCTCAGCCGATCCGCGGATGGTGGTCCTCGCCGGAGCGGATTATTGGATTCTTTCCGGAGTGGTATTCTCCTGCTAAGCCCGATTGGCCCTCGCAAACGCTCCTGGCCGGCTTCCCTCTGTACGATGTAATGGCAGATGGCGACGCGGACGCGGACATCAAGGAGTATCTGGCCGGCGGCGAGCCGCCGTTGGTTTTCAGTCAAGCTTCCCAGGTCAAGCATGCGCGGCACTATTTCGCCGCCTCCATTGAGGTAGCCCGCTTGCTGGGCCGCCGCGCCGTGTTTCTGACGGCGCATCGCGAGCAACTTCCGCCGTCGCTGCCGCCCAGCGTTCGGCACTTTGACTTCATACCGTTGAGTACCTTGCTGCCCCATGCCGCCGCGATTGTGCATCACGGAGGCATCGGGACCATCGCGCAGGCTCTCGCCGCGGGAGTGCCGCAACTCACGGTGCCGGGAATGCTCGATCAGTTCGACAACAGCCGTCGCCTGCTGCGACTGGGTGTGTCGAGCAATCTCCGCTGGACGCCCTACCGTCCACGCAAGGTCGCTCGCCTCCTGAGCGGTCTACTCAATTCGCCGGAGGTGAGACAAAATTGTCACGACTACGCCGTCCGCTGCCGGGCGGACCAACCGTTTGAGAAAGCCTGCATCGCCCTGGAGCATTTGCATAAAACGCGGTAACAGAGTAACCCCCGATTAACGGAAGGGCCTCGGTCATGCGTGCATTACTCGTCACTCTGGGGACCGCCGGTGATCTCGTGCCGCTGATCGCGCTGGGGAAGGGGTTACGCGGCCGAGGTCATGACGTGACGATTCTCGGCAATGGCTATTATCGGGACGTGGCACGGCGCGAGGGATTGGAGTTCGTGGACTTGTGTTCGGCAGACGAACATCAGCAGCGGACACGCCAGCGGAGCGGGTGGACGCCGCTGCGGGCGGCGCGCGAAGGCGGCAAAAATCTGCTGGAAGATCTGCCGAGGGTTTACGACGCTATCACGTCCTATTATGTTCGTGGACAAACCGTGGTGGCCGCGTCTGGCCTGATGTTCGGGGCGCGCATCGCGCAAGAGAAGCAGGGACTACCGCTGGCGACGCTCCATCTGTATCCTCGTTGCTTTCGCAGTCTCGATGATTCCGGCTTCTGGCCGCGCTGGGTTCCGCGAACCCTACGCAAGCTGTATTTCCGCATGGCCGACCGCTTTATCGACCGGCACCTCGGCGCGGGGATCAATGCGTTCCGGGCAAAACTGAATCTGCCGCCGGTCGCACCGATCTTGCAGTGGTGGCATTCTCCTCAACTCGTCCTCGGCCTCTTCCCCGACTGGCTATCCCAGCTGCGGCGCGATTGGCCCGCTAACACGTCGCTCACGGGATTTCTGCGTTACGATGCCCTGGAGCCGTTCACAGGTGAGCAGGACTTGGAAGAGTTTCTTTCCGTGGGGGAACCGCCGCTGGTCTTCAGCCATAGCTCCGCAGTCTGGGACGCCCGAAGTTTCTTCCAGCATTCCGTCGCGGTCGCCAATCTACTCGGTCGCCGAGCCATTGTGCTGACGCCGCACATCGAGCAGGTGCCCCAGTCCTTGCCGTCGAACGTGCGTCACTTCTCGTTTGTGCCGCATAGCCGATTGCTGCCGCGAGCCGCCGCGTTGGTGCATCACGGCGGCATCAATACGGCCTGTCAGGGGCTGGCGGCCGCCATTCCGCAACTCATTGTGCCGCTCTTTCTCGACCAACCCGACAACGGCCGGCGACTACGGAAGTTGGGCGTCGCGGAGATCGTTCGACCGCGCGCATACCATCCGCGAAGAGTCAGTCGGAAACTTCGGCAACTTCTGGAGTCGTCCGAGACGGCTGAGCGCTGTCGCTATTACGCCGCGCGAATTTCGGAAGAGAATGGCGTCGAGAAAGCCTGTCACGCGCTCGAACGCTTGCATGCGGTTGCCAGGAAGGAGGAAGGATGAATCAACCTATCTTGATTCCTCCTTGTCAGTGTGGGCGTGTTTGCGGAGGAACTCTACGAGGGCGAACCTCATCCGCCGCGAATGCTCGCCGACCCAGATGAAATGTCCCCAGCGTTCGATTGTGTAGACTTCGGCGCCGGCAACCTTGGCGGCGACCGTCTCTGCTTGGTTGAACCTCACCAGCGCATCCTCTCGGCCATGAATCACCAGAGTCGGTACCTTGATTTGCTCCAGAGCCGCGTCGGAGAGAAGGGCGAATTGCTCCTCATCATTCCAGATGCCGATGATCCGCACAGAGAGCGGCAGCATGGCGGAGAGGATGCCCTTGAAGAGGGAAACCTGCTCGGAATGTTGCATCATCGTTGCGGCGGCGTTGTGGATCTCGGCTGTCGTCACGGCTTGCGTTGTCGTCTCGCGGAACAACCGGCGAGCGAATCGCTCCGTTCGGAATCGCAACAGTATCTGCATGAAGGCGCTGAACAGGTCCAACAACAACGGCCCGATGCGGGACGAAAGAAGCCGTTTGCGCCGGGCGTTTTGCTGGCGCGGCGGCATCCGTTGACTGATGGCGCAGAACATCACCAACGCTCGGAGACGATGCGGATGACGCAGCGCGAACTGCAACGCGAAAGGACCACCGCCGGATGCGCCGATCACGGCCACCTGTGCGATGCCGAGTGGATCCAGCAGCGCGGCCATCGCATCCGCTTGTTCTTCGGGAGTTGCGCCCGTCTCCAGGGGAGTGCGCAAATAGCCGGGACGGGACGGCACCAGCAAGGTGAACTCCGCCTCGCCAGCCTCATTGCTGAGGAAACGCCCCGCCACCACTCCCTGATCATACCCGCCAATGGAGCCGTGGACGTAGAGGACAACGGGACCTTGGCCGGTCAGACCATACTCGACACGACCGCGCGATGTCTGAGCGATACGGCTACCGGCTTTCAGGACGGCCAACCTCGCGTTTCTCCAGCGCCGGAAGCGGAACATGCCGACGGCGAGGACCAGGAAACCGGCGGTCGCCAGGCCAATAGCAATCCATGAACCTATGCTCATGGCAAGTTTTCCTCTTCTCCTGAGCGGGGGTGTTAGCCCCTGAGCGAAATCTCAGGGGGCTAACGCCCCCGCTCCGTCTGCGCCAGGGGGATGAACTGCTCTTGATACGATCCGAAAAGCCGATCGATGTCCGGCCGTGTCAGACCGAATTGCTCCAGATCATACTGATGCGTGCCATGCTTGTTGGCGGGATTCTCGGCCAGCCAGTGCCGCATGCGCTGCTCCATCCCGTGATCGAGGTCGAGGCCGAAATGATTGTAAATGTTTCGTATCGCGCCGAGAGGATCGGACACCAGCAAGCGATATTGAATATCAAGGATATGTTTGGCCTCTAATTCGACTCCTCCGCCGGCACGAGAATCCAGGTACATGGCGATAGACTGAGCAATCTCCGGCCCCAATCGGCGACAATCCACTTCATCGGAATAAAGTCCCTGCATGATGGCGAACAGGCTGCATGTCGAGGGGATCACCTGATTCATGTCGCGATGGGTCCGCACCACACAGGCATCCGGGAACACCTTCAGCAACCCCTCCAAGCCGAAGAAATGAGCCGGCGACTTGAGAACCCAGGGCGCCCGCCGACCCTGATACTGCAACACCTGGAGATAGGTCCGATATTCTTCATAGACCCACGTCAGCAGTTCGCGGCCGCGGCCGCGCAGCCATTCGTTGTAGCTGGGGACATTGCCAAAGAGGAGAAATGCCGGACAAACGAAGGTGTTGAAGAGAAGGTGGGTACATTCTTCGGGACCGTCCGCGTGGAACGGATGCACGGTCTTCAATTGCGGCGCACCCCAGCGATCGACGATGGTCACGAGCCGCCGCGTCCGCGCCAAACGGCGATCGCGCTTGCCCGCCAGCACCTTGGCATCCGGCGCCGGTTGCAGCCCTTCCCACATTAAAAGCGACCGACGTTCGGCATCCTGACCGAGCAGGTTATACAGCAGCGTCGTGCCGGTCCTCGGCAGACCGACCACGAACATGGGCTGGCGTATCGGCTCGGTCAATGCTTGCGGATGGAGCTTCAGGAAATGCCGCACCCGCAGGCGGTTGGCCGCGAAGTGACGCAAGTTCAAACGCATGCACAGGCGTCCGAGAGAATTAAGCTGGGCCTCGTCTTCCAGCGATTTTAGAAGCACTTGCAACGGCTCATGAAAGCGCTCGTCGCCCCAATCGGACAAGCCGGTATGGCGACAAGCCGAATCGAGAATGTCGTGTATCGATAGCCGTTTGACCCACCCCCAGCGACGCAACTGCCGACCCATCAGATTGAACAGACGCGCTCCATACGTCCGGTAGGGTTTTTCAAACGTCCGCGCGGTGTCTGTGTTCATCTCCGTTGCCTCCTATCAAAGTCAGTTTCAAACCAGCCCGGAGCGCCAGCGACGGGTGTCTCAACCCGTCGCTGGCGCTCCGGGCTGGTTTGAAACGGCTTCTTATCGCAGAGCTTCCAAGGGCTTGATGCGCATGGCCGACAGGGCCGGCAGCAAGCCGCCAAGAATCCCCATGATTACCGAGAACAGGGCGGCGAAAGCCAGGATGCCAACATCGACACGAAAGGCAAAATCAATCTGGCGAGCGCCGATTGACGCGCTGCGTGTCAGACCATTGGTGGCGGCACCCAGCGCCACTCCCAGCAAACCGCCGATCAACGAAATCAAGATGGCCTCCATCAGGAAGGACAACAGGATTTCCCCAGACTCGAAGCCCATGATGCGCAGCACGGCGATGTCCTTGGTGCGTTGGCCGATGGCCGCGAACATGGTATTCATCACGCCGAACATGGCGCCGACGCCCATGAACCAGGCGATGACCCACGCCGCCGTCTGCATGATCTTCGTCTGCTCGGATTGCTTCTGATAATACTTCGGCTCGGTCATCGCCTCGACGCTGATGCTTCGATTGCCGCTCAGTTGCTCGGCCAACTCCTCGGCCTCCCGCGATCCGGGCGCTCGCAAAATGACCGAACTGTACATCCCTTCGCGGCGAAACTGGCTGGCCAACTCATTGAGATCGCACCACAATTCCGACTCAAACGCCGCTCCCCCCGCCTCGAACACACCGACGATCTTCCAGTGCTTCCGCCCCATCTCGATCAAATCGCCAATCTGGAAGTGGTTCTCACGCTGCACGGCCTTACCGATCAGAACCTCGCTTTGGCTGGGCCGAAACGACCGACCTTCGCGGATGTGCAGTTGCGTATGAACGCGGAAAGCGACGGGCAAGACGCCGCGGACTTGCAGGAAACGGAAATCGCCGGTGCGTTCGTTGCGATGGTGAACGACCATGTACAACTCACGGCTGGCGATGGGCTGGCTGGCCGAATCGAGCGCCACGCCGCGCGTATTCTCGACCTGCGATACCAGGCCGCGCTCCATCTGGCTGAGGACTTCGTCATTGTTGCCCTTGCTAAGCAGGATGACATTCTCCGGTTCGCCGGTGGTGGCGCAGGCCGCTTCGATACCGTTGATGAAGGCCAGCATGACCACCAAGGCGGCGACAACCAGCGTGAAGCCGGACGCCGTCATCAGCGTTGTTTTCCAGCGCACCCGCAAATTGCGGTAGTTGTAGGATAGTGGGACCATTTCAGTGTTCAGTGTTCAGTGTTCAGTGTTCAGTGTTCAGTGTTCAGTGTTCAGTGTTCAGTGTTCAGTGTTCAGTTCTTGATTGAACGGGCGAGGCCCGTGAGCATTTTCGAGATTTCTTTGAGTTCGGCGACTAGTAGAGTCATCTGTTCGGTGGCCAGGACGCCGATCTTGCTGGCGATGTAGCATTGCGTGCGCAACTCGGCAGCGGAACCTCGGGCGATGGATAGGTAGCGAATGAAGTCCTTGCCGCCTCGTTCGGACCCCTCGGCGATGTTCGACGCAATCGAAACTCCCGCCCGCTGCATTTGATTCCGAAGCCCAAATTCACGGCATTCTCGAAGTAGTTCATAAATGCGCACGGAAAGCTGGCAAGCTCGCTTCCATACCTCCAACTCCTCAAAAGACTGGTACACGGGCTTATCCTCCAAACACTGAACACTGAACACTGAACACTGAACACTGAACACTGTTAAGCGATCTTGGCAAACACATCCGAAACCTTGACCTTGCGGGCGTTCCATGCGGGCAGCACGCTGCCCGCGAAGCCGACGAATGTTCCCATTAGCGCTCCCCAAAGGATCATTTCAAGCCGAATGGGAAACATGACGAAGATGCGCGTGGCGTTCGTGCTGGGCACCACGCCGTGAACAGCGAGCGTCGAACACAGCCATGCGAGCGATGCGCCGAACAAACCGCTGATCGCGCCAATCAACATGGCCTCGCCGATGACCATGAACATGATGAATTTCGGCTCGAAACCAAGCACCTTGAGGACGGCCATCTCGACCTTGCGCTCGCGCGTCGCCACGCTGATGCTGTTGGATAGGACGATCACCATGTCGATGAGAAGGATGCTGACGACCAACTCGATGATGGAAAGAATCGCCTGGCCACGGCTGACGAAGCGGGCGACGCCGGCCGACTCGGTTTCCACTTTCAATTCGGGCTGTTGACGTTGAAACTGCTCCTGAATCTGGCCGGCGACGTGATGGGCGGCCTCGGCATCGCGCAGACGCAGCCAGACGCAGTTGACGGTTTCCTTGTTGCCCGTGCCTTCCTCGTAATAATCTTCGCGGAAGAAAAAATTGCGCGCGAACTCGCCCGCCGGCAGCACACCAACAATCTTGAAGCGCAGATCCTTGTCGGGATGGCTGGAACTAAGAAGGGTGAATTGCTGGCCGATTTTCCAACTCATCTGCTGCATGAGATCGGCGCTCACGATAGCGCCGGTTTTCTCGCGTTTGAGCGCCTCGACCGCGGCGGGATCCAGCTTATCTAGTCCGTTGTGCATGCTGACGAGATTGTCCGGCCGCGTGGCCAATCCAAAACCCTGATAATTGCGCTGACGTGAGGCATCGAAGTAACCGGCGTAGAAATTCCAGATGGTCCAGTCCACGACGCCATCGAGCCGCGTAAGGGCCGGGACGTAGCGCGCGGGAATGCGACTGGGCGCGACCCAGCGCTCGGTGACCAGCAGTTTCGACTGGCTGGCCTCAGCCGCGACGTGCTGGCGCACCGAGACGATGATGGTCATCATGGCGGCGCAAAGGGTGACCATCACTGTCACCGCCAGGGCGGTCAAGGTGGTGCGCAGTTTGTTGCGTCCCAGGTTTTTCAGAATGAGGACGAGGAATTTCATCCGCTGTCCGCTGTCCGCTGTCCGCTGTCCGCTGTCCGCTGTCCACCATTGGCGGATAGCGGATAGCGGATAGCGGGCAGCGGACAACGATCCTCCACAATGACGCCCTTGTCGATGCGCAGCAGTCGCCGCGCCCGCGCGGCGGCGGTGGGATCGTGAGTGACAAGTAAAATCGTCTTCTTCAAACCTTCTTGCAAGGACTGAAGCAGATCGAGAATCTCTCTGGATTTTACACTGTCGAGATCGCCGGTGGGTTCGTCGGCTACGACCAATTTCGGATCGGTCACCAAGGCGCGAGCGATGCCGACACGCTGCTGCTCGCCGCCGGACATCTGGCCGGGCCGATGGTGAAGGCGATGCGACAGCCCAACGAGATCGAGGACCATCAGCACCTGCTCGCGCCGCCGCCGCGCCGACATGTTCAGCAGCAACAGCGGCAGTTCCACGTTCTCATAGGCGGTGAGTACCGGAATCAGATGAAAGAACTGGAACACGAATCCCACGGCGTTCGTGCGCCAGCGCGCCAGTTGCGTCTCGTCGAGACGGGAGATTTCCACGCCGGCGAAGAGGACGCGGCCCGTCGTCGGTTGATCGAGACCAGCGATCAGGTTCAGCAAGGTTGTCTTGCCGGAACCGCTAGGACCGATCAGGGCCACGAAATCCGCCGCCGCGATCTCCAGATTCACGCCCTGGAGTACGGAGATGCGTTCGCTACCGCGAAGGTATTCCTTCGCGACGCGATCGACGACAATCAGCGGCTCATGGTTCATATCGGATCCTTCCGGCCGGCACCGCTGTCTTTACTCGGCCCACGCAGACGGACGGGTTTGCCGTCCTGGAGCGGCTGCGCGCCGGGCAGCAGAACCTTGTCTTCCGGTTGCAGACCACTGCGGACCTGCACGCTGTCGCCAATCGTATCGCCAATTTCGATGACGCGCCGGCGTGCCATTGAGCCATCGAAAACAAGCACGGTCGGCGGATCGCTGCCGGACACCAGAGCCTTCAGCGGAATGCGCGGTAGATCCTGGTCGGAGTTGTGGCTGCTCGCTTCCTTGAGGAACAGCACCCGCGCGTTCATGTCGGGCAGCAAATACGAGTCGGGCTTGTCGATTCTCACCTTGATCTGGACGACGCCTCGCTGCCGGTTGACAAGCGGTTGCATGCGTTGAAGATGGCCGCGATAGATGCGATCGGGGTAGGCGTCGGGAATGACCTCGCAGGGCGTGCCGACCTTCACCAGATGCAGGTCGCGCTCCTGCACATCGACCTCGGCTTCCATGTCGTCGAGATCGGCCAGGGTACACAGCGCGGTGTAGACGAGATCGGCCTGGATGCTCTCACCCGGATTGACGTTCTTCTGCAACACGGTGAAAACACGGCTCTTGCCTGCCGAGTCGGCCGGAGCGAGGATCTGCGTTTTCTTGAAGAAATACTCGGCCCGGTCGCGGACGGCCTTGGTCCGTCGGACTTCGGCGGCAGCGGCTTCCAGTTTTTCCTTGCGGGTCTTGGCCGTGACCCGAGCGAGGTTCTTTTGCTGGACGTTCACCGCCGCCTGCGTGTCGCGGTAGGTGGTGAGAACCTTGTCGTATTCGGCCCGGCCAATGGAATCAGCAGGAAGTTTGCGGGCACGCTCGTATTCGTTCGATGCCAGTCCATACTGGACCTTGGCCTGTTTCAACAGAGCCTCCGCGTAGGCGATTTCTTCCGGTTCACGCCCCGCCTTCAACTCTTTTTCCTGAGCCTCGGCCGTGGTCAGCGCGGCCTCGGCTTGCTCCCACTCGCTGCGATAGCGGGTGTCCTCAATGGTGAAAAGCAGAGCGCCGGTTTTGACCTTCTTGCCCTCTTCGGGAAGCAGGACTTTCGAGACGATGCCGCCGACCTGCGGCGAGATGACGACCTTGATGTGCGGCACGACGAAGCCGGACAGATCGAGCAATACCTCCCGCGACGGTTTGCCCGTGTAGACGAACACGTCGGCCTCAGGCACATTGTTGGCGTGGCGGTAGGAGTAGCCCGCCATGCTGCCGCCGGCGAGGACGATCGCGGCGAGCGCCCAGAGGAACAGACGTTTGCGGCGTCCGCCGCCGCTGCCGCGGCGCTCGTGGTCGGCCACCTGGAAATCGCGCAACCGAGCCGAGATTTGCTCGGCGGCGGGCGGCACGGCAGAGGCCGGGTGTTCGACGGGCTGCGCTGGTTGGTTTATCATCGATCCTGCTCCGCGAGGACAAAGCCGTTGATTGCCAGCCCGCGGCGCCAGCAAGGGTTCCCTTGCTGGCGCTGCGGGCTGGCAAGACGGGATTGCCCGATCGCTCTTATAATACCCGCGTTTCCATCCTCTGTGCTACCCGCGAGATCCACGAAGTTGTTTCACCGTGTCTCGATGACCGCCTGACTTATCTTGTTTGCGGCCTCTACCGGCGTCCCGCCTGGCCGCGTGCCATAGGCGAGGACGAACGGACCAACACGGATCGAGCGTATCGCCAGACGTTCTCCCGTCGGGGCATGGTGAATCAAGAACTCGCCTTCCTCATCGGATTCGATCGCTTCAAAGTCGCTGGGCCGTCCGCGTAGTCCGGTGCCCAACGCCTTGCTGGCCGCCTCTTTGGCGCACCACAAGCGCGTCTCGAATGCCTCGCCGGGATAGTCCGCCGAGAGACGATCGATTTGTTCGCGCTCCTCCCGCGTGGCGAAATCGTTCAGGATGGCGCGGGTATCGCGTCCGGCTTCTTCGAGATCGATGCCGACCGGAACGTCCGAGGCGATGGCCACGGCACCAGCCGCGGTGTGGGCGAGGCTGATGTACGGCCGCGCCGCATCGTCGCCCGGTTCCAGGAAGGGCCGGCCGAGGGTATCGTGATCGATGGCAAACTCGGCGGGGTGAGGCAGCGAAGTGCCGTACTTGCGCGACCACCACACGCGCACCGCGTCCTTGACGGCAGCCCGCGACAGAACCGTTTGCCGCCGTTGCTCCTTGTTTTGCTCCCAGTACGCGGGTAACTCATGCAGGTGCAGATACAATCGAGCGGCCCAGTCGAGATCGACGCCCGCGAGAAAATCGCGCGGGACGAGCATGCAGACGCTGCCTTGCGGCAAATGCGGCAAATCGATTTCTTCCGACATCACGTTGCGATAGGGATCGCGGCATGACTCCAGATAACGATCCTGCCAGCGAAGGAGCCAATCCGTCCAGCCGCACACCCGTGCCCAAACATGACCTTCGCCGTCTTCCAACTCGACATTAAACGAACACTGCCGTAAGTCATGGTCACAGGAAAGAATCTCCATGCGAATCGGCAGAATTGAATCGGGCGGCGGGGGCGGTGCGTAGAACTCAATGCGATCCACGCGCGTGGGCATGATGAACTGCCCGTGGAGTTGAGCGAAAAGGCCGACGAATTGACCGATGCCGTCCATCAGACAGGGATCGGTCAACAGCAGCGGATCGGGATGCGAGGCGAACAGACGTTCGCGCGGCATGGCCTTGAGCGCTCCGGAAGCGCCCGGATTGCCGAGCGTGTGCAGCGCGGCCAACGTATGAAACGTCGAACCGTGGAACATGCGGCGATCACCGTACACTTCCTCGATGGGGAACGGCCAGGGACCCTCTCCGCTTGAGTCGGCCAACTCGAAATGAACATCCTGACGATATTCCTCTGCCAGCACGACGGTGGCCGAGAAACTCGGCTGGTCCTCGAAGAGGATGGTGCCGCGAACACGCCGTACTCCCGTATCCGCATCGAAAGATTCCAGGCAGGCGTCGATGACAAGCGCATCGGCCGCGCGATCGCGTAGGCCGATCCAGCGTAGGGCACGAACATCCTCGAAACCGATAAGTCCCAAGCCCGGCGCGAGCAAGGCAGCCGCCTCCGCGACAAACTCCATGCTCATCGTCATCGGCAGAACCGGCAGACAATCTTGCGCGGGCTTGCAGGGGGCATGAACGAAGAGATGATGGGCAAGATAACGATCCTCCGCCAGATCCAGCTTCCGCTCGATCCTCAACTCCTTGTCGGGTGTGAAATGGATAATATTCCCCAGCACTGGCATGCGGATCGCTTCGGCGGGTAGTTCGTAGGGTGGGCCGAGGGCCGCGAGGTCCACCAGCGGGACATGGTGGGCCTCGCGGCCCTCGGCCCACCCTACGAACTCCGCAGCAGGTTGGTGACGCCTGGCATTCTCATGGTTGAGAGGCGACCAGTCGATGCGCAGGGAGACGCCGGTGCGCGCCGGTGTCGGCGCGGGTTGTGGCGTAGCCAAGTCGAGTTCGCGGAGGGTGCGATGCTCGAAGAGGGGTGCCAGATCCAGCGGCACGCCGGCATGGAACAGTGTGGCGCACAGATGATGCAACTGCGTCAGCGGATTGCGCGTGTCCACATCGAGCGCCACCGTCAACGCCTCGGCGTCTTCGGCGAGGAGCGCCTTCAGATGCGCGGCCAGATGGCCGCCGCCGACCTGCACGAAAATACGTGCCCCGTCCTCGTACATCTTCCGTACCGTCTGCCAGACACGAAGCGGGCGATCGAGATTCATCAGCAGCGTTTCGCGGATGCCCACTTCGTCGTCGGGATATTTCGCGCTGGTGATCGACGAATAGAAATCGATCAATGGCTTGCCGAACTCCGCTTGCTCGTCGCGGAAAGCGTCGAGCAATTCTTGACGGAGATGGCTCAGGCAAGGCGTATGAATGGCCGGGTACGGCAGAGGTTGGACGAGGATTTCCTGTTCGCGCAGCTTGTCGGCAATGCGGCGCAGCCCGTCGCGATCGCCGCCCAGGATGATCGATTGGGGAGTCATGTGAATGGCGATGTACGTGCCGGAGTTATCGTCGAGCAAGGGGCGAACCTGTTCCTCGGTCGCCCAGGCGAAGCACAATTGCCGGCCGGCGGCATCGCGGGCATCGACGTTAAGAACCTTCCAAAAACCCGGCGCGACGGCGTTGAAGTCGGCGGCGCCGGCGGCGCACAGCGCGGCCATTTCGCCCTGACTTTGTCCGCTAATCATGTCCACGGGGATGTGGAACTTGCGGAGCAACAGCCAACTCGCCCAATTGCTGAGCGTCACGCCCATCGCGGCAAGATAACGCTCGCGCGGGACGAGTGGCTTCTCGGTAAAATCGTCGGTTTTGGGCGGTGCCAGCCGGGACTTCAATTTTTGACGATATTCCTCGGGCAAACTGGCGGGCGGGGCGAAGATCGAACTGGTCGGCACATTGTCTTCGGGGTGCCGGTCGCGATCCTCGAAGAGATCGAACTCCGCCCGCACTTCGGGATAATGCAAGCACAGTTCCATCAGGTGGTCGGGATAGTTGCCGATCAGCCCTGGGAAACCCATGCCCGGAAAAAGGAAGGCGATCTTGCCTTCATGAACATCCGCGTGAGCGGAGTAGTAAATCTCTTCCGGCAGCGTCGTATCGAGACCAGGGCGCGAGCGGTTGAGCCAACAATGGGTCAGTTTCCGCAGATGCGTGAGATTGTCGCAGACCAGCGCCAGCTTGCATGGGTGCCGTCGATCCAATCGCCGCGCCAGCGACAAGGCCACGTCGCCCAGAGTCGGACTCGTCTCATCTCGATCCAGGAAACGCTCCACCTGGCGGATCTGCTCGTCGAGTTCGTCCTCCGTGGCAGCCGCGAACGCCAGCAACTCACTTGTCCGGCGTATACCCGGTTCGATGGGGCGCGGCTTCGTGTCGTTAGAGAATGGCGAACGGCTGGCGTCAGCCGGCTGGTATAGGCTCTCACCAGCCGGCTGACGCCGGCCGTTCGCCATTCTTTTCGATGAGTCCGCCACTTCCTCCAAAATCACATGCGCGTTGATGCCGCCGAAACCGAACGTATTGATACCAGCGCGACGTGGGCCGGTCGCGGGATTGTGGACCCACGGCCGAGTCCGCGTGTTCATGAAAAAGGGCGCATCCCTCAGTTCGGGGCGCGGCTCCTCGCAGTGCAGGCTCGGCGGCAGCACCTTGTTCGATAGGGCCAAAGCGGTCTTGATGAAGGCGGCGATGCCCGCCGCCGGCATGCAATGGCCGATCATCGATTTGACGCTGCCCATCGCTCGCGCCGTCGCCGGTTCCGGCACTGCGCCGAAGAATGTCTTCACCGTCGCCAGTTCCGTCAAATCGCCGACGATAGTTCCCGTGCCATGCAGTTCCAGATAGCCGATGGTGTCGCGATCAAGGCCGGCGTCGGCGTAGGCGGTTTCCAGTGCCTGGACTTGACCGGCGCTGGAGGGAGCAAGGACATCGACCTCGCGGCCATCGCTGGCGGAGCCGACGCCCTTAAGGATCGCATAAACGAGATCGCCATCGCGGCGGGCGTCTTCGAGTCGCTTCAAGGCCACCGCGCCGCCGCCTTCCCCCGGCAGTAGACCATCCGCACGCCGATCGAACGGCCGAATCGCGCCGGAAGGCGAGATCGCGCCGAGCCGCGCGAAGACGTGCAGAAAAGTCATGTTCAGATCGAGGAACACGCCCGCCGCGATCGCCACATCACACTGGCGATTACGTAGCCGCCACACAGCCTGTTCGACGGCGAGCAACGACGAGGCGCAGGCGGCATCGACGACGTAGGCGGTGCCGCGCAGATTGAGACGGTTCGCCGCCCGACTGGCCGTGATGTTCGGAATCGCCGTCGAAACATTGTCCACTTCCGGAGGCGTCAGCGTCGAACGAAGATAAGTTTCCAACTGGCCGCGCCGTTCCTCCATCCATTCAGGAGAATGACGCTCCAATAACTCCAAAACGGCGTCGTACAACTCCGCCCGCATCGTCAACTCAATGAGCTTGCCGGTCGGATAGCCGCCGCGACCGACGATGACATCGGTACGCTTGCGCAACGGGCTGTCCTCGGCGATACCGGCATCACGCAAGGCCGCGTCGATGACGTGCAGGGTCAGAAACTGATCGGGGTCGCCGTGGCGGACGAGGTTGGGCAGCACACCGAACGGCAGAGGATCAAAAGGCAGATCGGTGGGGAGGAAGCCTCCACGATTGCAAGCGATGAACGCTTCGTGATCGGGTGCCAACTCAAAATTGCGGCAGTTGTTCCAACGGCCGGGCGGTGGGCTGTCGATGGCATCGACGCCGTTGGCCAGGTTGGACCAGAATTGCTTCACGTTCGCCGCTTTGGGGAAGACGCAGCCCATCCCCACTACCGCGACGTCTTTGTCAGTCGTCATAGGGTGGCAACCTCTTCAATTTTTGGCCAGCCCGCAGCGCCAGCAAGGGAGTCCCTTGCTGGCGCTGCGGGCTGGTGAGAAATTGGTTTCGTGGCGCTAAACCGCATGCGGCTGATGACTACTTCCGCACTCGCGCGATCGGTGCGGCCAATCTCCGCCAAGAAGGATGCGACTCCCGCCTCGACTGAAATCAATTCCAGTCCGGCGGCCGTGTACAGACGCCGTAATTCGTCGGTGACCATGCCGCCGTCCCACGGCCCCCAGTTGATGCACACGACGCGCCCCGGCCAACGACGATGCAGGTGATCCGCCAACTTATTCAGTACCTCGTTGGCGGCGCTGTAATCGACTTGCCCGACATTGCCGAAGCGACCAGCCACTGAGCCGAAAAAGACCAGGAATCGAAGGCTATCGGGACGCAACTTGCGAGCCAGGGTCAAGGCGCTATCCACCTTGGTCCGGAAGACGTTGGCGAACGAGTCCAGCGTCTTATCCGCGATGCGTTTGTCCGCCAGGATGCCCGCACCATGCACCACGCCATCGATACGGCCGAAGCGTTCGTACAGGTTATCGATCAACCGCCCGAAGCGTTCGGAATCGCGCACGTCGAGCGCGTGATATTCCACCGCCGCGCCAGCCGCAGTGCAAGCGTCGAGATTGGCCCGCATCTGCCGATCCTTGAGGATTCGATTGACGGAGCGTTCGATCTCGGCCGGCAGAATCTTCTCTGTCCGTGCGCGGGCTTCATCGAGAAGAAGGGCACGCAAACCCGCCTTGTCGAGACCGCTGCTGCGGGACGATTCCGGCGCGGGCAGCGGAGAACGACCAACCACAATGAGACGCAGCTTGGTAAGGGCCGCAAGCCCACGCGCGACCTCCGCAGTGACACCGTAGGCGCCGCCGGTCACGAGGATCACCGCGTCTCGATCGATCGCCACAAGGGGCAGGTTGCGCGGCACCGGTTCCGCTGTCAGGGTTGGACGCCAACGCCCGTGCTGCGTCAGGCCGATTTCGACGAGATCATCCTCCATGGCCACCTCCTGGAGCAAGCACGCGGCCATCTTGTCGGCCGGCATGTGTGGATCAACATCGATATTCTTGACGTGCAAACGCGGATACTCCCGATGCAGCGTTTTGACAATGCCGAGCGTCCCGGAGGCCGCTATACAGGACATTATCTCTCTACTAAGGCCGAATTGACCATCCAGAGCCGTGAGGTTGATGAACCATCCTCCGCCCACCTCGGCACTGGTCTGCAAATCGCTGACAAACTCCTTGACGATGTTGAACGTCCACTCGGCGATCCGCAGCGGCATCTCGGTCTCGTCAAGGTTCGCCGTCACGAAGGGCGGACACAACCCGAGGAATTGGATCACGCCTCCCACAACGGTGCCTTCCGCACCACTCAACAGTTGATGCAAGCGCCGCACGGACTCCGGCGACGCGAGATCGGCCTGGTAACGGTCGTCCGAAAGTCGCTGCGCCGTCTCACCCGGTAACACTTGCCGTACCCGATAGCCCTCGGCTGTCAGAGCGGCCGCGAAGGCGGCCGTGACATCATCCACCGCGCCGATTACGAGGAGGAGGTGTCCTTCAGGGAAGCGTTTTTTTTTTCGCCGTTGGTTCCCAGGGCGACCGACACGGAGGTCACGATATAGCGGTTCACCGAGTCGTTCGCTGGCTCTGCCCCGTTGCTCCGCGGCTCCGCGAGCAAGATTTGCCGGCGGCGATCGTAAGAATCAATGATGTCGCGTAGGGTCTTGAGCTTGGTGAACTCGGCCAGCAGTTCCTCTTCCTCCTGATCCTCGGCGCGGAAGTAGCGATGATACGCCTTCAAATTACTGAAGATTTCCACGGTCTTGATAGAGTCGATCCCCAACTCGGCTTCCAACCCTAGGGTTTCATCGAGCGCGTCGATCGGATAGCCCGTGCGCACACTGACCACCTCCAGCAAATCCTGGCGGAACGCTTCCGTCAGAGGCGGGCCATCTCCAACGGCGCTGGAGTTGGGCGTCGGCGCCGGAGGCGTGGAAGCGTGTACCACTTGCATCGCGGGCGCGGGCGGCGAGCCGTTGAGCGCGCTCGCGGGGTTCGACTTGGCTGGCCGGCTTTCGACCGTCAGACGCGAGGGCGTGACGATGGGATTGCGTGAGATCGGCACGGGCGGCCGAGCGACGAGCGCAGCCGGACGAACGCGCGGGGGCGGATCGGTTGGCGTTCCCGCTGGCGAAACCGGATCGGGAACGGGAGACGGCGGTAGACGCGGCCTTCCCGCGTCTGCCGGCTGTGTCGAGGAACCCTGACTGCAATGTAGAAGAAGACGCTCCTGCGTCTCCAGGTAGCGTTCGAGGACGCGATTCTGCGCTTGCTGCGCTTCGAGAAGAACCCGCGTCGTCGCCTGGAACTGGGCGAAAAGGTCACTACCTGCGGGAACCATTCCGTTTCCGTTGACGCTGGCTTGTCCATTCGTTGTCGTCATGGCTGCCTCGATCCGTGGATCGTGAATCGTGGAGGATGTAGTGTGGTTCATGTCTTTGCGATCCATGTCACGCGATATGTGATTCGCTCGCGCATAATTGCGATCCGGTAACGGCGTGACCGGCTCGGCCTTGTTCGGGAGGAGGATCCAGTCGGACGGCTTGGGAGTGTTCGCCGTCCGCGTTCGGGCGATGAACTCGACGACGGACCCGCATGCTAGTCCTCGTCCCGCAAACCAGGCGTCCACTTGCACCGGCAAGCCGAGTACCGTCAATCGAGCGAGGAGATGGCCTAGTTGTGTCCAGCCGTCGCGTCCCGGCGTGTCCAGGGCGAGGCTCGTCACCCCCTCACCCCAACCCTCTCCCCCTCCAGGGGGAGAGGGCAGGGTGAGGGGACGGAGGATGCGCGACACAAGATCGGTCAGCACCTTGCCGGGACCGACTTCGACGAAAAGGCGTGCCCCATCCGCGTGCAGTTGCCGAACTTCCTTCTCGAATAGCACCGGCTCCGCGAAATGCCGGGCGAGCAGGCTACGAATGCTCTCCGGGTCGTCATCATGGCGCTGGCCGGTTGTGTTGCTATACACCGGCAGCCAAGGGCGTTCAAAGGCGATGGCGGCCAGATGCGTCCGCATCACTTCCGAGGCGGCGTTCAACTGCGGCGTGTGGAAGGCGGCGGACACGGGCAACTTGCGTATTCGTAATCCGCGTTGAGATAACTGCTCGATAGCGGCATCGATCGCGGCCACGGGGCCGGCGATCACCGTTTGCGTCGGCCCGTTGAGATTGGCCAGGCGGGCAGAGATGTTCCGTTCGCGCAGCGCCGTTTCCGTCGTTGCCGCCTCTGCTTGTACGGAGGCCATCGCGCCGGGACACGACTGGGAAACCTCCGCGCATAATCGGCCGCGCTGCGCCGACAACCGCAGCAGGTCCACGCGAGACAGGCAGCCGGCGACATGCAGCGCGACATGCTCGCCGTAGCTATGCCCGGCGACGAAAGCCGGACGCACGCCGAAGCGTTCCAGCAAATCCGTGGCAAACAGTTCCACCAACCCCAGCGCCGGCTGAGCGATCCGCGTATCCTGGAGGTCGGCCGTCTGCCGCTCGCGCTCGGATTCCTGAAATGCCGGCAGCGGATAAAGATAGCGTGTCAGCACCTGCGGCAACTCATCCGCGAGCAGACGATTTGCTTCCCGAAATAGATCGTGACTCCACGGGCAGCCGATCGCCAGATCGCGCAGCATGTTCACCGACTGAGAGCCTTGCCCTGGATACAGGAAGCACACAGCGGAATCCTGAACCGGAACCATCTCGGAGTGATAGATGCCACTGGGATCGTTTAACTCCGCTTGCTTGGGCAGCAGCACGAGCGCCTTTTGAATCTTTTTCCGCAAATCCTCGACCGAGCCGGCGACGATGGCCAGGCGACAAGTCCGAGGCGATTCGGTGCGATGACTTTCCTCGGCGAAAACCGCACCAGCCAAGCCAGCGAGATCATCTACGGCGACGGTGTCGAGGTGCTGCTGAAATTGGCGCAGATCGCGCACCATCTCTTCGCGGTTAGCTCGCTGGAGAACGAACACTTCGGCGGCGCGCGGCATCCAGTCCGCTATCTGCTGTCCGCCATCCGCTATCCGCCAATCACCCGAAGCGGATAGCGGATGGCGGACAGCAGATAGCGGACGGTATTCCTCAAGGACGACATGAAAATTCGTGCCGCCGAAACCGAATGAACTGACGCCGGCGCGGCGTGGATGATTCCCCTTTTCGTCGATCCACGGGCGCGTTTCCGTGTTGAGGTAGAACGGACTTTGCGCCAGATCGATGCGCGTACTCGGCTTGTCGATGCCGATGGTCGGCGGCAGCACGCGATTGTGCAGAGCCAGAGAGGTCTTGATGATGCTGGCTAACCCGGCCACGGTCTTGGTGTGACCGATCATCGATTTGACCGAACCGACGGCCACGTATTGTCGTTCGTTTGTGTGCTGGTCGAAAACACGGCTCAAGGTGGTCAACTCGGCGCTGTCGCCGACCACGGTTCCGGTGCCGTGCGCCTCGATGAGCGCGACTGTTGCGGGAGAGAATTCGGCTTCTTCGTAGGCGCGCTGAACGGCACGCATTTGGCCGGGCGGATGCGGAGCCGTCAGGCTGCGATTCTTGCCGTCACTCGAAGCACCGACGCCCTTGACGACGGCGTAGATTCTATTGCCGTCGCGCTCCGCATCCTCCAGACGCTTCAGCACAATGCAAGCGATTCCTTCACCCAGCGCGATACCGTCGCCGCTGTCGTCAAACGCGCGGGATTTGCCGCGCGGCGACAAGGCGTGCGTCTTGGCGAAGCTCATGTAACCGAACGGATTGTTGGTGCCGTCGGCGCTGCCGACCAGCATGAGGTCTGAAACGCCTGAACGTAGTTGCTGGACTGCGGTGAACAGCGCGGCCAGCGACGAGGCGCAAGCCGCATCGAGGGTGAAATTGGGACCATGAAAATCGAACTCGCGCGCGATCCGGCCGGCGACGACATTGCCCAGAATGCCGGGGAACGAATCCTCGGTCCACTCCGGTAATTGCTCCTCCACCCCGGCGTAGATCTGCTCGCGGACTTGCGGCGTCAGTCCCTCGACCTTCGGCAGATAGTGCCGCATCATCGTGCGGAAGCAGTAAGCCGTGCCCAGTTCATGCGGTCCCGACACGGCGAACAGCACCCCCGCCCGCTCACGCGGGAAATCCCCAAGCGAAGTTGGTTCATTTTCGGATTTCGGATTTCGGATTTCGGATTTCCCCCGCAGGGGGTCGTAGCCCGCATCCACCATCGCTTGCCAGGCCACTTCCAGCGACATCAATTGCACCGGCTCGATATGCGGCAAACTGGCCGGCGGAATGCGCCACTTGACGGGATCAAAAATCATCGATTCGAGGAAGCCGCCCCAGCGCGAATAGATGCGATCGCGAGCCAGCCGATCCTCGGAATAGAAGTCCTCAAGCCGCCAGCGCTCGGCGGGCACTTCCTGAATCGCGTCGAGGCGATTGCAGATGTTTTGCCAGTAGCGACGAATATCCTTCGCTCCGGCGAACATGCAGGCCATGCCGACGATGGCGATGTCCTTGGCGACGTTACGATCGGTCATGATGACCCTCTTGCCGCGCGGCTCGATGAAATGACCGATTCGGAGCGCGGAGCGGGAGGGATCGGGCGATCCAGTACGCTGGTAACACGATCACCTCTCCCCTGAGCGAAATGGGAGATCCAAGGCAAGTACGAGCGAAACTCGCCCAGGGACGCTTCACACAGCGAAACTTTAACCTGATTTCCGTATCGTGGCGGAGCCTTCCTTGATTGGAGGCTTAAAAGTTATTGTTTCAGAACTGGCCCTTACATTCTACACGGTTTGCCCCGATTGCCCCATTCATCTGCATGAAATCGATTCTATGCAAGGAGCATTCTTTTTGGGCGCGCCGACCATTCCGCCGAGCCACTCCAATCCTAATACCCTACGGTTTTGATTTTGTGACAAGGACAGCGCCAAAATTCATTGCCGGCGACCGTCGCGAACTGGCTGGGCAATGCGGTCAAGGGTTGGCCGGTCCGCCTCATCCGCGAAGCTGCGCGGGCAGTTCCACATGCTCGCGATAGGTAGGTGCAACCATCAAGCCCTTCGGCGTCTCGATCTGACCGCTGCCCACTTCGGCGAACGCCCACACCAACGCATTCCACGCTTGCAGCATGTCCTCGTCCGCATTGCCCCAGGTGACGAAGATCAATCGTTCCGCCTCTCGCCGCACCGTTACCATCCCCTGGGGCGTCCGCAGACGCAGTTCACGCCAGTTCTGTTCCGGCAGTTCATCAGGGAAAGCCAGTTGGCCATCAATCATGCCCATTTGCACCGCGAAACCGCGCTGTGCCAGGAAATCGCGGACGGCGGAGTAGGCGGGGATTATTTGCCCGACGAACGAGACGCTTTGTTCCATGCCCATTGCAAGATGCTCCTTGAGGATCAGAGACGAAAGAGGGTACGGGCGTTGTCCTCGAAGACCATCGCATGATACAACTCGGGGATGGCGGCGACGATGAAGCAACGATACGCCGCCATCGGCACGAGCGGCCAATCGCTGCCGTGGAGGAAACGGTTGGGCCGCTCCGCGTAGCGAAACGCACGCCGCACCGCCTGCTGCGTCTCCTGCAAGGTCTCGCGCCGCTCCTCCACAGTGAACGATTCGGCATCGCCGACCACCAGGCCCGACAGATCCGCCCACACGTTGATGTTCTTGTAAATCACCTCGGCGGCATCCGTCAGCCACGGGTTGCCGAGATGGGCCAACACGAATTTCACCTTGGGATGATCGACGGCCACATCATCGACCAGCAACGGCTGAGCATAACGCAGTTTGGCACAGGGAGAATACGTATCGCCGGTGTGAAAAATAACCGGCAGCTGGTAGCGTTCGGCCAACTCATAATAGGGACGATAGCCGGGGTGATCGGGCGCATAATGCAGATAGCCGAGATAGGCCTTGAGGGCGCGAACCTGCTTCGTCGCCAGGGCGGACTCGACGCGGCGCAGATGGTCGGCGTCCGTGCGTGTGGGGTCGGCGACGCCGATGGCGAAGAGACCGGGCACCGCGCGAGCGAGCGCGAGCGTGTCGGCCACGCCCAGCGGATCGTCCGCCGCCGCGTTCAAGCAGCCCATCGCCAGAACGTGCGTCACTTCCGCCGCCTGCATCTCGCGCCGCAGCGTGGCCGTCAGCACTTCGGGCGCGG